>Ga0209410_1000663_pt1 | contig 16100 bp, 24 predicted proteins | sample Mar14436cmmetaG_FD_184135 | JGI IMG/M metagenome (GOLD analysis project Ga0209410, IMG submission 184135) | Marine hydrothermal vent microbial communities from Guaymas Basin, Gulf of California to study Microbial Dark Matter (Phase II) - Marker... ... | reverse complement strand
AGTGTTTCGGTTGAGTAAGTGAGACCCGCCTACCTCCCCTAATTCATCCCCGCCCTGAAGGGCGAGGCTTTCTTAGCGACATCCTGTAAACAATCTCTGAGAGCAACTCCTATTTTTTCATGGGGGGTGAGTGGGAGAAATGGCGATCATATACGACGAGAAGGGAAGGAGAATACTTGACCTGAAGCACGCATGCGCTATCTACGCACCGAAAATCAATCGCATCGTGATTTGCTTCCCGTTTGCAGACAACGGTGGCGCATTCTGCGAGGGGCTTGAACTTGGAGAGAATGTGGATGAGAAAGAGTTTCAGAGATTCTTCAAGCATTTAGCTCAAATCAAAAACATGGACAACACTGTACTGCTCTGGGAGAGAGTTCGTGAGAATGTGAAGAAGAAGCAAGGGTGAGGTCTAGACCCTTTATTTTTTGCTTTGGGGGTGGGAATGCAAGAAGCGAGGTATCCTTTGGTGATGAAAATCAAATGCATCTGTGGAAAAGAGGTTTGTCTGAAGCTCGCAGGAGGCCAATACCAATCCACGTGGATTGGTAAGTGTGAGTGTGGGTGCGTGTGGTCGCTGGAGGAGCTATCAGAATCGCTCGAAGAGTTGGATTAAATCAGGTGATTAAAATGCACGCACTTTATTATTTTCTCACTCCAACAAATGATGCAGATAAGGCAGTCCAAGCATTCTATGAGTGGGCTGAGACGCACTGCGACGAGAACAATTATTATGAGTTAGTCTGTGCTGTGAGCGAAGAGAATACAATCAGAGCCTTCGATAAGGAGTTTCTCAAAAGATTAGAAGATGGAGTGCTCAAAGCGAGCGACTGGACGTTTGAGAGCGTTCACCGAAAAGCATGGAGAAGCACGCTCTACGATCTTTTCTTCTACGACGACGAAGAGACTTATAAAAAAGTAGCAAAAGAGTTTGAGAAAGAACCTCTCGATAAATGGGCGCCAAAGCTTATCAGCATGCTGATAGATTTGGTTCGAGAGGCTTACGAAGATTTGCTACCGAACCTTATAACTGGTGAGGAAAAACCCTTAGTGTCTATGAGAAGGTGGCAGTATGTTATCGCTTTGGAGACTCTTCTAGAGATACAAAGAGATAGGCGAACTCCACCTTTTGCCTACGACGTTCCTTTCTTCCTCACACCGTATAAGTGGCGCTGCTTCGACCTACGCCACTATATAACCTCATCAGAAGCCGGGAAAGGGAGAACCATTCTTGTTGTAGATATTCACACTTAGCGAGGTGATGTGTATATATGAGCTATCTCTACTTCCTCACATCGATTAGAGAACTCGATGATGCTATTGGAGAAGCATATAACAAATGTGAGGAGTGGAGCAAAAATATCCCATACGACTTGATTTTAGCGGTGAATGACAAAGGTGAGAGAGAACTCCAGACAGACGAAGAGAATGAGTCTCTACCATCAGTGAAGACTATGGAAGAAGCTCACAGGCTTGCTTGGGAAGAAGCTCTTCGTTGCACTTTCTATTGGGACGCAAATCTGCGCAACGCAGTGAAAAAAGAGCTAGAGAGCGAACCTCTTGAGAGGTGGTCTCGAAAATTAATAGTCAAGCTGATAGGTTTGGTTCAAGATGCGTATGGCGATCTGCTACCAAAACTTTTGACTGGCGAGAGCGTTGTAAACAGAGCACGGATAGATTATGTTCTTGCTCTAGAAGTACTCCTCGATATACAAGCGACTAAAGGAGTAGCTCCATTTGCATACACCGAGCCATTTCCGCTTAAGCCTTATAACTGGCCCTGCTACGACTTAAGATACTCATTGAGAGAAAAAGGAAGATCGATAGTTATAATAGAAATTGATCTCTGAGCGCATTCACAACACCTTTATTTTTTCGCTTGGGGGTGAAAATGGCAGAAAAAGCGATGGACAAATTCTTAGAGAAACTTCATAATGCCTTCAGAAAGCTGAGTAGAGAGATCAAAAGAATGATGGAGCTTGAGGAAGAAGCGAAAGCCGTTCTGGGAAATCTCGAAAAGGTTCTTGAGAGGGTTATCGAAGAGGAAGTAAAGGGCGTTCGTGTGAACAAGAAAGTTCGCTTCACTTTCCACACGTCAAATCTGGATATGAAAATCTATATCGACGAGGATTTTGAAGATGTCGTTATGAGCGCAAGCGATCCTCCTGAAGAGTTCAGCGAACCTCTCACACCTCCTTCGCTCAGATACTTGTATACGCTTCTAGCCTTTCACGAAGAAGGCCGAGACCTCATCGAAGAAATTGAAAAACATATAGAAAAGTGGAAGGAGAGGAATGAAGAGTGGGCAAAAATACTCAAAGCGTTGAAGAGTGCGCTTGCGCCGTTCATACTTGAGGATTTGTGAGGGGTGAAGGATATGGTAGTTGTTTTCTTTCTCGTCCCAAATAGAAATTTGGTTGAGGCTATTCAATTGACCAAGAAAGTGGCACAGGAGCTCTTCCTAAATTTCCCCTCAAAATCTATCGAAATTCTTCTTGCAGTAAACGACAGAGACGAGAGGGAGATTGTGTCTGAGAGACCTAAATCACCGGTATCAGTGATAACAACATTCGAGAGTGCGTACAAGCACGCTTGGATTTTAACTATTGCTCTTACTTTTATGTATGACGTGGAAAAAGGTAGTGCTATTGTAGAGGAATTAAAGGATGAACCTCTTGGCAACTGGGCTCCGAAGCTAATTAGCAAGTTGTTAAACTTAGTTCAGGAAGAGTATGAGGAGCTAACTCCAAAACTTCTGACAGGTGAGGACGTTCTTAAAGGAGCGAAAACTCGGATGCTGTATGTTATTGCTCTAGAAACGCTTCTTGAAATACAAGCTATTAAAGGAGAACCACCTTTCGCATATATAATGAGAGCATCTCGACCAATACCTTTAAATCCTTACAATTGGCTTTGCTATGATCTCTCAGCTCAACTTCTAACTGCCTCGAGAGGGAAATCGATAGTCATCACAGAATATATCATCTAACCAGGGGTGTTTCAAATGCCTACATTTGAGGCCGTAATGCTACACTTCACAACCAAATGTGCTAAAAATTGTCCCTTCTGCTATCAGAAAGAGAGGCAAGCGAAACCCTTCTCTTTTTTCTTATCACTAATCCCACACATTGCGCCTTACACTGATCGTATATGTCTTGGCGGTGGCGAACCCTTATACGATGAGAAGCACATAGACTTCTGCAATCGCTTCGTTGAACTTTGCAAAGATTACGACATAAGAGTTTCTATTACAACGGCGCTGCCAAAACGAGCTCGCAAGGTTAGAGGCGCAGACATATCAGTGAGCTTTGATGAGTTCAAGTTTAACTTTCGAGAGTTTTACGAACTCATCAGGAACTTAGATGGTGTCGGCGTAAACTATCTCTTGATTGATAGAAATCCGATGCAGACCTTCGCAAGAGTGATTTTGCTTGCAGAGCATCATCCTGTGTTTCTGCTGTCGCCGAAGTTTGTGCCTTTCCGTTTACATCCATTCGTTCTTACGCTCTTGCAGCACGAGAATGTCTTTTGCGATGAATGCTTATACCTCACGCTTAAGTACGGCTTGCGATGGAAAGAGCCTTGCGGCTATGCACACAAACTCATCTCAATACATCCCGATGGAAGTGTGCGTGGCTGCTCATTCAGCACAAACATCATCTACAAGCTCAACAATTGTGGAGACTGGGAGAAAGCAATAGAAGCATGCGAGAAAGAGAAGGTAAGATTCCACTGCCCTTATCTGCGATGCATCAGCGGGCTCGACGGGATTTGAACCCGCGACACCCGGCTTAGAAGGCCGGCGCTCTATCCATGCTGAGCTACGAGCCCTATTTTTTCTTGGGGGAGGTGGAAGAAAAAGATGGTGTGGTCAAATCGCGCGGAAGCTCCAGTATACTACTTGAAAAGAGCTCTTGAGTCTGGAGGTTGCTTTATCCGCTTATATTTCCCACGCATACAGTTATGTCTCGAAGTCTACACAAACAAAGACGTTGATGTAAATCTGCCAGAGATGAAGAGATATGTCTATATGCGCACTTGTCTAGTTTCCCTCTCGGAGAAAGAGGTTGAGACACTCTTAAAGCGCTTAGAGGATGAGTCATTTGTGAGAAAATTTGAGCAGGTGTTGAGGTCATATCCTATAATTTCAGCAAACATAGTGGCGAAAGCTATCGAAGATGTAGATGCACTTCTTAAGAGGAGGGAAGAGGCAATTGCTAAAAAAGAGGCTGAGGAGAGAGTTCGTAGACAACATGTCGAGACTTATTGGCAGCTTTTAAGAGCTTGGCGCGCAGGGCAACAGCGAGATGACCCTGCGGGTAAAATAATGCGCCTTGAGAAAGGTTGGGCCACTGTCTATGACAAAGACCCAGAGTATTTTTACATCCTTTATCTCACAGATGATGGAGAGCTTTACGAGCATAGAACCAAAGACATTCTTCGGAGCGAGCTTGCGTTTGCATATCTTCTTGAAGGTAGGAAAATACGCTCGTTCAGGGAGAAGAACTTGCAGGAGATTCCCAAGGATGTAGCAAGAATGTTTGCAAAATTGCTAAAGGATGCGGGCAAAGAAGAGTTGCTGGTCTCTCTCGCAGTTTGATTTTTTCGCTTGGAGGTGGTGCAATATATGGATTTCTATCCTTGGCTATTCTGGCTCACACCAAGAGAAAGAAGGTTCCAAGAGCTCTCAGAACTCGCAGCAGAGGACAAGGAGTGGGAAATTTATGAGAGGCGGAGGTGTCCTCGCTGCCGCTTAGGGCGTCTTGACGAGTATACAGGCATGTGCAGAGTTTGCGGCTATCCGGAGTTTAGCGAAGATGAGCCTTGCTGTGAGTGTGAAGATGGTGATTGCGATGAGTGCAAGTATGCGGGAGAGCTGAGAAGGAAGTTGAAGGAACGATATAGATGGCTTTCAGGAGAAAGCAGGCATCTGGAACAGTGAGTGAGATGAACTGGGAAGATGTAGAAGACATAATTGTATTCATCTTCCCACCCGCTACTGGCGCTTTGATTTATATTTTAACCGAGCCAAAAACAACTGATGTAGTAATCTGCGCAATTGCATGGACTCTTCTATGGTGGTTTGTCCTTGCAGTGGGCAGAGCGTTGGAGAGATCTCCTTGAGTTTAACCCACTTCTTTTTTACATGGGGTCAACTACCCCAAGCTAAAGCTTGGGGCTTGTAGTCCTCGGTGTGCGCTCACTGCACACTTCGGCTGCGTTCACTCGCGCTCTTCGGGCTTGGTTAGGCTCGTGTGAGCGTCCGCCAGACGCCCACACTGAACCGCTCTCATCACCCTCGGAGCGCCATCTGCACACCGAAGACATGAGGCCGGTTGACCGCGACCCCATAACAGATGTGCTTTTATTATATATATGCATTCCGCAACTCCTCCACAAGCCGAAGCTTGTGGCGCCCTTGCGGAAAATGATGTGGGGGGTGAACAGAATGGAAGATTGGGAGAAAGAAATTCTGCAAACGCAAGTTCTTCCGTGCTTATACAGGGCGATGGAGTATCTTGAGCGAGACCGATATGACAATGCCTATGAAGAAATCAACGATGCTGTAGCAATTATCGCAAACAGACTTCTGAAGGAACTTTCACTACAAGACCTTGATACAATCAGAGCGCTCGCATGGGCTGATAGGGAGAGATGAAATGGTGTAAAGCTACTCTTTCTCTATTTTTCCCTTTGGGGGTAAAAATGCGCGGGTTGGTAAAGATAGAAAGAGAAAAAGCACTCTTCCAACCGACATGCTCTGAGCTTGTTTTGAAGATAAAAGGCGACGTATACGACATCCTTACAGATCGCGGTGATGATTTGGAGTGGTTCGCAGAAGTGATACAGTCTTTTGAAGACGTACCTAAAATCACGCAGGAAGATCTTGTGCTCATTGCCATTGATGAAGATCACTTGCGAGAAGTCCTTCAACGCATTGTCGACTTCTTTGAGATCGAGTTCGTAGACAACATCGGAGGGGGTGGAAGTTTCGGAAGTGTCATGTGGATTCTCTACCAATATGTTCTTTACAAGAATGGTTTAGTAAAAGAGTTCGACCCTTGGAAGATAATCCATAAAGAGACTGAGAAATTCGAAGAGATATGCCACACCTTAGATGTGAGAGTAGTCTCAGACGAAGAGCATCGCAGAATTCTTGCTGAGATAGGGGCATTAGATGAGGAGGAACTTGAGGAGGATGAGTGCGAAGGGAGCCCTCAAGACGGGTGAGATAGAAGGAAAAGAGCTCGTGAAAGAGTTGCGAGCATACGCAGATAGACTGCAGTATCTGAAGGAATTAGTTAAAAACTCAGTTGCGGAAATTAAGAGGCTTAGAAAACGCATGAAGGAGAAAATCGAAGAGCTTAAGGAAACTCGGCTGTGCTACGAATGGTGGTATATTTTATCTGATCTGCTAGAGACTATATCAGGAACAGAAGCCAGACGTGGAAGAGGAGAGCTACTTCCAGACGACTTAGATATAATTGCAAACCTCGACCTTTTCTATGACCTCTATGATATATTCATGCAACTAGTATCTTTACGCCTTCGTGATGATTGCACAGTCACTGTTAATGTGGATGATGTGTACATTCACATAGCAATTGAAGGTATAGATTTCCATCCACCAGTCTCAAAAAGAGGGTTCGTCAAGAACCTCATCAAATATGCTAATGTGATCGCACCACATCTGCGAGAACCTGTCAGAGAGGCTTTTCTTGAACTTACAAGCATAGCGAAGGATTTCAAGTTCTTGGACGGGCTTGAGATTGTGCGCAAGGGAAGTTTCAGAGCGTGGTTTGGCGAAGAGCCAGAGATATTCAACGAAATAAGACTTCATCCTTTTGCGATTTACTCGATTGAGCTCTCAAAAGCAGATATGACTTATACCTTTGGGATAGGCGAGGTAGAGAGACTTTTCGAGCTTTATGACACCATCAACGAAATGTACAGAGAGTGGGCTGCAAAAGCTCTTGAGATTCGGAAGCACAACGAAGAAATTATCAGAAAAATGAAGAATACGCTTGCTGTATACATTCTCTCAGAAAAGCTCTGATTTTTTCTTTTGGGGTGCGTGTGTATGTGTATGCGTATGCGTGTGATGGTATGTGCTGAGAAAATAACGAGAGAGAAAGCACCCTTTCAACCGACATGCTCTGAGCTCGTTCTAAAGATAAAAGGCGATTTACACTTCGTCGCCACAGACGATAGCGGAAGCTTGGAATTCTTTGCTGAGAACTTGAAGCGATACGATGCGCCAGAGATAACTAAGGAAGACATCGTTCTCGCATCTATTGACGAGAATTACATGAAAGAATTACTGCAGCGCATCGTAGACCATTTCAACATTGAGTATGTTGATAATCTTGGTGGTGGCGGACACTTCGAGTGCGTGATGTGGATTCTTTACCAATACACGCTCTTCAGAAACGGCATTATTAAGGAGTACAAACCCTCCGACCTCATTTGGTGTATAAGTAAGAAGTTCGCGGAGTTATGCTATTCTCTGAGAGTGGTTTCGGTCTCCGATGAGGAGCGGGAGCAGATACTCAGACAAATCTATGGAGATGAGGAGGAAGAGAAAGAAGAGAACTGAGAGTTAAGAGGTGATCAAAATGCTGTTCTCATATCTTTCCCCATATAATCAACATCTTGGTCTTATTCCGTCCTTTAGTCTCCCCGCAGGCATCACATGCCCAGGGATGAGTGAGTGGTGCAAGAAAAACTGCTACTCTCGCAGAGGTCGTTTCGTAGTTAGAACAGTCAAAAAACACGCACTTAAGTGTTATAACCTCTCAAAGTCAAAAGATTTCGTGAGGAAGATGTGCGAAGAGTTAAAGTATGTACATGGTTACGTTCGTGTCCATGTCACTGGCGACTTCTACTCTCGCTCTTACATAAAGGCGTGGAGAGAGATTGCACGAAGAAACCGCAGAATAACTTTTCTCGCATACACACGAGTCTGGAGAGTGCCAGAGCTTCTTGAGGAGCTGAGAAAGCTCGCTAAGGAGAGGAACTTCATTGTGTATGCTTCAACGGACGAAACAACAGGAGAGCCGCCAGAAGATTTCCTTGAGGCCGGGATTGAAAGATGTTACCGCAAACCATTCAAGATTTGCCAAAAACAGAAGATGGTTTGCTCAAGTTGCCTTTACTGCTTCAAGGGTGCTGGGAACGTTGCTTTCCGCTATTGATTTTTTTCTTTCCTACCTTATTTTCTTTGGGGGGTGGGAAATGGTGAAGAAAAAGAAGAAAAAAGGTAGGAGAGATGAGGAGATAGAAGAGGAAGAAGGTCTCAACTTTACCTTTGTAGCAACCCCTTCTGTCAAGGCAGAAGTGCGCATTGGTGTCGAGAAAATCACAATACTTGAGCCTATCATAGCGGAATCGTTGGACGATTTCATGAGGTGGATGCAAGCAGCAGGTCTTTCCGTCGCTTTCCACTACAACGACGTCGTAGTTGCAGCTGGAATCATGGAAGACTATCACAAGAAACTTTATGAAGAGGGCGAAGCTGTGTTTTCTCTGCTTATAGTTGCGAAGATGGAAGAGTATCAGAAAAAGCTTATTGAAGGAGGTTTTCAAGTGGAAGTCTTTCCTGCAAACTGTAGTCCAATAGCGACGTTGCTCGGAGAAATTGGCGAGACTATCTTCCACATCTTCAAAGAGGCTTTTGAGGAGGCGGGAGAAGAGTTAGAGATGGTGGAGGAGGCTGAGAGGGTAGAAGGAGAGGTAGAGGAAGAAGCGGAGGAAGAAGCGGAGGAGGTGAGAGAGAGTGAGTGAGAAAAGTAACAGAGTTGCAGATGTAGAGCTGCGGACATTGCATCGTCGCTACCAGATGGCTAAGGATGCGCTTGAGCGAGCGAGAAGAGAAGGTGTGATTTTCGCTCGTATCGCGGCAATCTTGCGTGAGCATGACTACGAGACGCTGGCAGAATTCTGCGATAAGAAAGAGGCGGAGTGTGATCGAAAGATAAGAGAGCTGAAAGAGAAAATTGAGCGATATGAGCGAGAACTAAAAGCTAGAGGTGTATTACAATGAAGCTTTTTCTTATTTCTTTCCCAATCCTTTCGACAAAACTTTCAAATGCTCTTCAAGAGCTTCGCAGGAAAAGCCTTGTGAAATTAGCACTCATCAAGATAAACGCAAGGAGGCAGGTAGGAGAAGCAAGAAAAAGAGAGAGGAAAACGATTAAAGAGATTGAAGAGGAAAATAATTTCCATAGGGATGAAGACTAAGGTGGTTGAGATGGTGGATGTAGAGCGCGAGCCTCTGAGCATAAGAGTGCCGAGAGTAGTGAAATACTTGAGCAGACCTCTGACAAGCGCTACACTCTTCTACGCCTTATACATTCTCGGTGAGGTGCATCGCTCCCCCTCATTTGCACACAAACTGAGAGAGTTCAGTAACGAGCTTGCAAAAGCCTTATACGACTTCGGTATCTGCATGGTCATGAAAGAGCTTAACTTGCACGCATACGAGGCCTTTTATCCTCTTTATGTCCCACCCTCCAAAGAATACGTTCTTGTAAGAGGTGAAAGAGTGCCTGTCGAATATATTGATCCTGCTGAAGTGCAAGCGTTCTGGGAAGAAATCTACGAAGAAGAAGGAAAAGAAGGTGTCAAGAGACGGGTAAGTGAGTGCATAAACAAGGTTTATCCTCAATATTTTCCAGGGAAATATGAGACAATCCACATGCTCGCAACATGCATTGTTGACAGACTCAACAAGCATCCTCGGATTATGACCGAACCTCACGACTCCAGAGAGAATGCAAGATGGGTACGAACATGGTTAGAGTATTACCAGAAGTTTAAGAGTCCTTACTTCTGGGATGCTGTGAAACGCATATTTTCCATTACTAACAAAGAGTGTAGAGGGTGGATTGCGAGTTACGGAGGTAGAAACTATGCTATGATTGCGGGCGTGATGCAAGAGTACGGCAAACTCAGCCCAATTACTTTCGTCGATCTTTGCTTCTCTCTAGAACACCACACAGCAGTATTCATCTATAAACTTGCTACGCCTCCCGAGGAAGATCACCTTGCGAAGTGCTTCTTAAGAGATGAACATATCCAGCTTGGCGTACAGCTTGGAGTGATGAGTGTTTTGCGAATACTCTTTGATGCTGCTCGCAGAGGCTCTGAAGAAGATGTCCGCTTAATATTGCGTTGTGCAACAAGCGCAAGACAGGATTGGGTTATGTTCGGAACTCCAGATATTGAGAGAGCTGCAAATCCACCTGCAGGTCTAAGGCTCAGACAGCTCAGGATGCAAAGTGAGGCTTTACTTAGAAGAATTGCGAGGATGTTGTAGCGGAGGTGAAAAATTATGAAACAAACAAAAATTGAGAGTGTCTTACAAAAAAAGGATGCAGAACCTCTGAAAAAAGCAGGAATAAGAACACTCGAGCAACTAATACTCTATCCTAGTTATGATCTTCCGCTCTCTAAAGCAGCTGCAGGGCGTGTATTGAGTGCAGCCACGTTAGCACTTGCGCGAAAGTACTTCAAAGATGTTGTATGCGAAGACAACATAGTTTTCATAAAAGCAGAGAAGAGTCCTGTTACAAGGAAGGTGGTAGAGCACTTCTTTAACCCTCTCTACAAACAGATAGAAGAGGTAGCAGATGGCTATAAGATTGCCTGCAAGACTGAAGGTTTAAGTCAGAAGTCTATAGAATGGTGTAAGAGTTCGTTGCGAGAGATTGCAGCGCGACTTTCTTCCTTAGTTACGGCCGAAGTAGAGGAAGAGGAGGAAGAAACAGTGGTAGAATGGGAGGAAGAGTTAGAAGAGTTAGAAGGTGTAGAGGAAGAAAAGCCAGAGTCTTTCGAGGAGTTCGCATCTCTCTTCTTCTCAGAAATTCATGGAAACGACCTTATGAAAGAGTGTCTTGCAGCCTCTCTGCTTTCGACGCCTGAAGAGCCTGTCCATACGCTTGTAGTCGGTGAACCTGGAACTGCGAAAACGCTTGCGGTGGACTTGCTCTCTTCTCTCAAAGATGTTGAAATCGCAGGGCCTCTCGTCACGAGAGCGGGATTAGTGATAAACTATCAATCTGGTGAGCTTGGCGTGCTTCCTCGAGCAAACGGAAAGATCGTCGTCATAGATGAATTTGACAAAGCACCGAAGCAAGACTTCAAGCTCACATACGAGCTCATTTCAACAGGAAGATGTGTTGTCCACGCAGCGAACATACACAAGATAATCAGATCTCGTTTCGTGCTAATTGCGATGGCAAACCCTACGCACGGCGTCTTCAAAGGCAGTGAAGGTGATCTGCCTTTTGATCCACCACTCTTATCTCGCTTCTCGCTCATTGTGAAGAGTGAGGAGGTGCAAGGAAAACCTCTCAGAGATTACATTAGAGAGAAACTCCTTCATGGAGATGTGAGAACAAGAAGAGTTTTTGATGCGTGGCTCCGCTCAGCGAGAGCGCACAGACCTAAAATTATCGAAAACGAGGAAGGAGTTCCTTCCAGTGTTATCGATGAGATAGCTTCAATCGTAGAAAAATACGGAAAGTCGTTTTTGCGAAGAGATGCGAGATTTCCGCTGCATGTGCGAAGGGTGGCAATGGCGATTGCGAGGGCAGAGCAGAAGGATGTAGATAATGAAATGTGGGAGAGGGCCCTCACGCTCATCAAGGAGACGCTGAAGCAGTGGCTCTAATTCTTTCCCCTATTTTTCCGTTTTTGCGATGGCTGGGGAAAATCCAAGACGAGGAAGGGGAAGAAGAAAAAAGGGGGAAGAAGGGGAAGAAATAGAGAGGGCTCGTGAGGAAGGAAAGACTAGAGAAGAAGAGATTAGAGAGTCTCTTATCCGAGATGTTGGGGAGGAAGTTCTGAGAGAGCTCGTACCGTTACTTGAGCTTTCAGATGAAGAGATACGAGATGTTTTAGAGGTTGTGAGCAGCATTCCTGAGAGGTTGCGGAACGCATTCATCAGACTTCTCGATGAAGTTTCGGATGAAGAGATAGAAGAGATTTTAGAGAGTGGTGAAAGAGAGAGAATCTGGGAGTTAATGAGAGCTATTCCTGGAGAATTGAGAGAGGAGTTTATAACACTGGTCAAGAAAACAGCAAAAGGTGAGGAGCTTACAGAGAGAGAGCAGGAGTTATTAACAGATTATCCTGCGGAAGCGCATTTGCTGGGCGAGTGGTGGAGGACGTTAAGCGAGAGGTGGAGAGTTGAGCTTAAAGATGTTTTGAAGGTGCTGCTGATGGATTATAGCTCGCAAGCACGCCTGTTAGTAGAGTGGCGAAAGAGAGAGTTGAAAGATGTTCTGAAAACGCTCTTATCTTTGCGAGATATACAGCTTTCAACACTCTATGGTGCGTTGCTGAAGGAGCCGAGTGTGCTGCGAAAAGCAATAGAAAGTGTCAAGCCTGCACCTCCTGCACCAGCACCCAAGCCTCCTGAGAAACCTGTAAGGCGAGAGAAACCACCACCTAAGCCTCCAAAGTTGCCGAAGAGGCCTTGGCGCTCAGTCTGGCCTTTCAAAACTGCTACATTCATCCGCTCATATCTAAAACTGAAAGGTGAGGCTACACCATACGAAGTGTACAGAGCGTTTGTGCACACGATCACACTCATCATAAAGGACGAGAGATTTCGAGAGGAGATTGAGAAAAAGAGAGGGATTAGGGTTGATGGCACAATCGATGAAGATATTGTTGTTAAAGAGTATCTTGCTACAGGCGCTGCTGAACACTACAAGAAGAGAATGATTGAGTTAGGCATCCCCTTATATCACAAAACATCATACACATCATTCTGGCGCTACTTCTACATTTTGGAGCGTCTCGGTCTTATTGAGAGGGTTGGAAAGAGAGAGTGGAAGAAAGGGTTCTTCAGGCAACGATATAGGATTGTCGAAGGTCAAGAGAACAGTGAGCTGTGGGAATATCCGCAGAGTGTTCTTTATCCCTTATCATTTCTCGGAAGGCAAAGGTATAAGAGAGTTTTTAGAGAAGCTGCAGAAAAGTTTTGCAAGGCTGAAGGGATTGAGCCTGAAGAGCTTGGTATTAGTCCGAAAGAAGCTTTCAAAACTTACGCTACAGAGAAAGAGAGACTCTCTTGGATTGTTAGAGTTTTGCCAGAACTCTACGGAGGGGCTGTTGATACTCTTGCTGAAAGAAAGGGTGTAAGCAAAGAGGAACTTCTTCGGATTATTGAGGAGCAAGATTACATCCCGAAGGAGAAGATTGAGGAGAGCATGAGAAGAGTTAGAGAGATTGGGGAGGAGAAGGCAAAGAGTTTGGAACGGGAGAAGGAGTGATTTTTGTGCGTCACAATCAAAACTGCAAAACCTCCGTTTTGACCTCCGATAACATTCGTTAACATTTGTATCGGAGGCCTTCCTTCTCCATCACTCCGAAAGGAGTGACTTCATAGAAGGCATTCGGGGCGAGCGGAAGTCCCCACATCTGAAGTTGTTTGTATGTGTATCCAAACTTCTTTGCGATGTTTATCGCAGCTGTCACATGCCTATCTGCTTTGAATCCACACCTCTCGCACATGAAAAGTGCCCCATTCGGTTCTCTCATGCAACCACACACGGGGCACGTCCTCGATGTATAAGCCTCCGAAACATAAATTGTCTGATGACCTTGATCCAAGACCTTATATTCGCAAAGGAATTGGAGTAAGTGAAAATTCCAAGAGTTTAGCCTTCTGTTCATCTTCTCTCTTTCTTTTCTCCTCCACTTCCTCCTTTCTTTGTTACCTTTCTCTCTTATACCTTTCAAGTCACCGAACACAACTCTAACGCCACTCTCTTTCGCAATCTGAGCGATATGAGAACCTAAAACATGAAGAAGCTGTCTCACTCTTCTCTTTCTCCTCTTTGAATATTTGGATTGAATCTTCGCAGCGGTCAAAGGCTTCTGCCTCTTCATTTTCTGTATTCTCCTCTGCTTCTCTTCATATGTTCTGTGTATGTGATAGACTTTCCTAAGATCGTAGAATATCGTCTTCACCTCGTTTTCTGTTATGAGTAAACCTGTCAAGTTTGTCTCATTTGTATCAAAAATTAAAAGCCCTTTTGTCTTTTTTATTTCCACCTCTTCCTTGAATGGTATGAATACTCCATTCTCTTTCAATATTATCTCTCCATAATTCTTATCTGACGACAAGAACTTCCGCTGATAATCATGCACAATCAGATCTAAGGTCAAATATTCCCCTTCTTTGAGTGTTATTTCCAATTTTCCTTGTCTGTCCAGTCTGAAGAGACACTTCTCCAATCTCGCAAACAATCTTTTGGCTTCAGGAGGCTTTTCCCAGCTCGCTTCTCCTCTACGACACCTTCTCCTCCAGTTCTTTAAGATAGAGGCTGCTATCCTGCAAGCTGAATGACAATAATGAGCCGCATAACCAAATCTCTCCTTGAAATCTTTATATATGGCTTTTCTGAGATTGTAATAAGAAGTGATGTTCAACTCAATCGCTTTCTCTATGCAGAAATTGATCATATCCCTGAAATCTTCTAAGAGTTTCTTCACTTTCTTCCTCTCGTTCTCTTCTATCCCGAACCAAACAGATTTAACAGTCTCTAATCGACGCTCTGACACTTTCTACCACCTTCTTCGCCTTATGACTCCTCATTCCGTATAGCTTTCCCGCAAATGATGTGACAATAGATATGAGGTCTTCCACAAGCTCCTCATGAGGTGTCTTCGACTGCTTATAAAGACAAACAATGTCAACACCATAGGATTTGAAAAACTCCTCCATTAACTCATATCCAAACCTTGTTAGCCTGTCTTTGTATGTTATAAGAACTTTTCCTATCTCTCTCTTCTTGACGAGTTCGAACAACCTCTTCAATCCTTTCCTCTTCCTATTTAATCCTGAAGCTATGTCTGTGATTATCTCCAGAACCTCTAAACCCTCCTTTTCCGCAAATTTCCGTAAAACTTCAATCTGCCTCTCTAAATCTTCTTTTTGATCTGCTGAGGAGACACGAGCGTAAATAACAGCTTTATTCTGAGGCCTTCGCTCTCCGAGAATTCTATAGATTTCAGACTCAGGGTATCTATATTCGCCTCCTGGCGTCCTCACAGCTCTTATCTTCCCTTCTTTCGTCCATCTGTATAGCGTCAACTCCGCTACTCCCAAGATCCGCGCCGCCTCCCCTCTTCTGAGATACCTCTCCATGAGATATGCTTCTTATACCTTATATATAAATGTTATCCAAATCGGAAGCTGCTAGCGAACCCCTCCCCCATCCTGCTTGGAACGAGTTGGAATGAGTTGGAAAAAGTTAGAACGAGTTAGACGAAAAACTCTTAACTCTGCCTTTTCCACCTTTAAAAAGGAGGTGATGGAGAAAGATGGCTGAGCCTGTTCTTAGAGACGTTTGGAGAGCATTGAAAGAGAACGTGAGAAGGGCGTGGGCAACTAGAGAAGGTGTCGAAGTCGCTGAGAGTTTGGAGAAGGCTGCTAAGGAAGCAGGGATTGCAGGAAAGGAGGGGAGATATGCAAGGGCTGCAGCTACAGGAGCGATTGCACCTGGATACAGAGAGGCAGCTGCAGCTGTTGATCTCGGCGGAATGTACAGAGGTGCGTGGGAAGGAGTTCCTGAGTCTTCAGAGTTGAAGGCAACGCTCAGAAGCTACGTTCTCGACAGCTGGAAGATCTCTGACAGAGAGCAGCTTGCTGATGTGATCAAGCACTTAGACATTCCCAGACTTTACAAAGCCTGTGCTGAGGGGAGATTTGACGAGGTTGCTGCTGCTATCGGCGGCCCAACTCCCACAAACTCAAAGGAGTGCTACAGAAGAGTTGCTGAGGTGAAGAAGCTGAGCGAGGAGATAAGGTCTGCGTGGGGCAAGGTATGACTGAAGACGAAGGCATATTGGAGAAATTGATAGGCAAAGGACGCATAACGGCCTGGATTGCTCTCGGCGGGCTCTTTACACTGATTGCACTGGGAGCGGTGCCTACGGAGAAAGCCCTTGAGCTCGTTGGTTACATAATAATGGCGGTCATTGGTGCTGAAGCAGGAGCAAGAGTTCCCAAGTGATCCCACACAAACCACACAGCGTCAAACTACATCAAAAACGAGCTGAAGAACTCCGTTTTTATATCTTTT
>Ga0209410_1000662_pt1 | contig 16101 bp, 14 predicted proteins | sample Mar14436cmmetaG_FD_184135 | JGI IMG/M metagenome (GOLD analysis project Ga0209410, IMG submission 184135) | Marine hydrothermal vent microbial communities from Guaymas Basin, Gulf of California to study Microbial Dark Matter (Phase II) - Marker... ... | reverse complement strand
CAAATCCCGGCGGGAGCATCTTTTTATTCCTTATATCTGATGGTGATCCCGATGTTCGATTTCAATAAAGTAAAGGTTATAGTGAAAACACGGAGAGGGTATGAAAATATCGTTGCAACCCTCATAGAGGAGCTCATTCCGGATTCGAATACCCTCCCAAAACCGTTGAATTATTCCGGTGTTGTCCTTGTTATCTCCGATAGAGAAGATGCTGGAAAGATCATCGAGAACAATATACCCGAAGCTGAGAAGATACTGCCCGTCAGGGTTGCTACCGCTGCGGATATCGATACCATATCGAGAAACCTTGATAGCATCATCAAGGATATAGATGGCCCTTTTGCAGTCAGAACAACGAGGAGAGGTAGACACAGTTTTTCAAGTATCGATATCAATGTTGCGGTTGGAGAAATTATAAGGAACAGAACCGGACAGAGCGTAAATCTGGATTTTCCGGAGAAGGTGGTATTTGTAGAAATTATAGATAAATACGCTTACTTGGGGGTGGTGGATGCGCAGATTTTTCCAAAAAAGAGGAGCAAGGAAAAGATAGAGATCAGAAACTTCTTCCAGAAAGTGAGTATTGTTCAGATACCATATCTTGGAAAATCCCCCGCCCCACGAGAGATGGGCGTAAGAGTGGGCAGGGAGGCGCAGACCTTTGAGGTGAAAGAATTCGTCGTGGCACCTGTAGGATTATGCGATGCAAAGGAACTGAAAGAATTTATAGATGGGGTTTATCGGGGGATAGATACCAGATTCCAGATTCAGAAGAAAGTTTACTCTCATAAACCCAGAAAGGTGGAGGTATACGTGCAGAATCTCTATGAGCTCATCAGGGAGAGAAAAGATGAGAATATCGTTGTTTTTGAGCCGGAGGGCAGACCCATCAGCAGAGTATCCAGAGAGCTGGCGGAGATGGTTATAGAAGGAAAAAGGACGAATTTTCTCATCGGTTCAAGAGAGGGAATACCAACCGGTATATACAGGTTTGCTGACCTCGTTATAGACCTCTGCCCCGGCATAACTATAGCAACGGATTCTGCAATTTCGTCGGCCATGATGGCTCTATCTTTCTCCCTGCAGGAGAATTTAGAGGGGTCTGCCGAGATTCCATAGATTTTCGAATTTCTTGCTTATCTCATCGATATCCTCAACATCAACATACGCGGTACCAACATACGAGATATCTTTATCCTCTGATAGTATTTTCATACTCGTGAAGGCCAGCTCCTTCCCGAACACAAAGTTTCTCATAAAACCCGTCACCTCATCCGGAAAGTATCTCACATCAAGTTTATCGCTGTATTCCTCTTTCAACCTTATAACCGGCTGAAGGTTTTCTTCTTTTTCGACGATAATTTTAACCTTTTTGCTGGATTCCAGGAATTTTCTTAGAAATTCTTCCATTTCCTTTTCGGATAGGTTTTCACCACCCATGTATATCTTCAGGTCCCCTCCTTTTTCCAGGGAGTTGTTGAGCATCACGTAAAATATCCATTTCTTGCTGTACCGGAGAGTGACATTTCCACTTCTCTTCAGTTTTATGCCATACGTCTTGAAGTTCTGATTGTACACGGACGATATCTCGGCGACATGCTTTTCTATATTCCTGTAGGTCTCCTCGCTTATTACGGGCTTTAAATCTTCCTTCGTTTCTTCCCATATAATCCTTGGATTCACGGGGAGATATCTTTCTCTACCAAAATCCTCATCGTTATTTCCACTGGAGAACAGAACCTTTGCTATCAGCCCGTTTTTGAAAAGAGATGCGCGCCCCGCCTCGAGCGGTCTTCTTGTTATGTTTACGAGTTTCTCTGCTATTCTCAAGAAGTCGGAAAATTCTTTCGGATTGTCCATGACAAGAATCATGTAATAGGTTGCAGCCTCTCGAGGTCTCTCTATCTTCATCCTTCCAAACATCATTTCAAAATCCTGAATGTAATCCAGTTTGACATTGGTTATAAGGTCATCATCTATTATGCATCCCATATTTTAACCCCTCCTGACGACCCATTTTAAAGGAATCATTATTTATATATTTTGTGTATTACCCAAAAATCGATGAAGAAAGGGGACATAAGGGTGGCCATACTGAGAATAGAGGGTACAAACTGTGAACAAGAATCCTTTGATGCCTTTCGAAGACTGGGAACGAGACCGGAGTTTGTCCATCTGAAACAACTTCTCAACATAGATTGTGATAAGAATGAGAAGAGGTCACTCTTTGATTTTCAGTGCATAATGATACCGGGCGGTTTTTCCGCCGGAGATTATGTAAGAGCGGGCGCCATCTTTGCTGCCAGAATGAAAAGCAGACTTCTTGGGGAATTAAAAGAGTATGTGAAACAGGAGTATCCGATACTTGGCATATGCAACGGTTTTCAGGTTCTGATAGAAACAGGTCTACTCCCTGGAACAGATGAGATAATAAGTGAGCATCCAAGAGCATGCCTCATGACGAATGATTCAAATAGGTTTGAATGCAGACCAACATATCTCAGGCATGATAACAGAGGCAAATGTATTTTTACAAGAAAAATCGGAAAGGGAGAAATAAGACTAATACCAAGTGCACATGCCGAAGGCAAACTCGTTTTTTCTCCAGAAGATGAGAATATTCTGAAAAGGATGGAAGAGAATGACCAGATCGTTTTCAGATACGTCAATCCAGATGGGGAACTCGCTGGATATCCATGGAATCCAAATGGCTCCGTTGATAATATAGCGGGAATCTGCAATCACATAGGAAACGTATTTGGGATGATGCCCCATCCGGAAAGAGTATTCTACAGGTTTCAGCATCCCGACTGGACGAGAAAATTAACAGATAATCTGTACGGCGATGGAAAGGATATATTTGAGGCGGTTATAAATTACATAGAGAAAAAATTTTAAATTGACATAAATAGAAAATTAGAAAAATAAATAGCCGATGCTCTCAAAGTTGTGTATTCATAAGGTGAGGAGGGGTGGGATGGGGGGAAGCTCTGTGGAGGTGGTGAGGAGAGACGAAAATCAGTCTACTCCCCCCATCCACGTATATATAATTATCTTCCTAATATATATCTTTTTCTCCCTATAATTTTTCATCGTCATGGTATGAAAGGGATGTTTTCACCCGTTTTCACAGCGGGCAGAAAAATCTCTTATTATATCCATCAGCATGGACGAGAAAAATTTCATTTTTTCCGAATTGTGCTTGCCGGAGGGCAGAAAAACGAAAACCTTCTGAATGTGAGATATTCTGTGATTCGTCAAGTTCAGTATCTCCATGGCTGACCTTATGCCTATAACATGGGATGATATTCCTTTTGATTCCACTCTGTAAATCTCTTCCGCATCCATTACATGAATCTTATCTGAATCGCATACATCAACCATAATGATGCCATCTTCATCTCTGTAAATCGCAACTAATGAAAGAGGGTCAGCAAAAAGGTGAACCTTTCTCATGTATGGTAAATCCGGGAGAGATTCAACAACCCTGTATGCAATGCTATCATAATCTATCAACGGATTTCCCATGGATGCTACGAGCACTCTCTTATTCGCGCACATGGCAGATGTGCACACTGCATGATATGCACGGATCATAGGCTCTCACCAGCATCTGAAGTTTTCTGGAGATTTCTTCCGCATTCTTCTCTCCATCTTTCCACATGTGTTCCGCTGCAATTCTTATATCTTCCTCCATGAGGGCGAGAAACATGGCTGTTGGAGTTATTATGTCTGCATCCACAACGGTACCGTTCTTTATCTTCATGCTGTAAATCAGGGTGCCGCGCGGCGCCTCCGTGCATACGATGGCATTTCCACTCCTTTTGCTTGGTGTGGCAGGTCTTTCATCTTTTATGGATTCTGCAAGTTCCTCGGCGAGTCTTTTTGATTTATCAATGAAATACATCAGTTCTACAGCCTGTGCAAAGTTGTTGGAAAATGGGTTGCGTGGGTCCAGCAAAGAGCTTCTCAGCACGGCTTTCTCTCTTGCCTTACCAATCATCAGGTTCTTGAAAATCGTGTATCTGGAGATTGCACCGGTCATGAACCTTTTTCCCTTGTAGAAAACATGCTTTGCGAAGGAGTGTGAAACCACCTTCTCTTTTAACACATCCTTATAATTCTCTGGATTGAAAGTATCGTTATCATTTGTTTCTATATCTTTTCCGATGACCGTATACTCCTCTCCATAAGGTTTGACGGCTATGTGAATCCTGTCTCTGTTGAGATAATCGGGATACTCAAAACTCATCAAAATCTCCATCGGAATCTCGGCAAGTTTTTCGATTTCTTCATACTCTTTGGCTATCTTTTTCAGTTTTTCCTTGCTTGGTAACTTCGAGAAGCCGCCAGGTATCACATTCTCCGCGTGTATGAATCTGGAGCCTATGATATCCTGAACCCTTGCTGAAACTTCCTTGAGTTTTAAAGCAGCGGAAAGCACATCGGGATAGTCCTTACCCATCTCAATTACATCATGATATCCAAGCAGATCCGGAAATACCAGAAAGAAGAGATGTAGAGAGTGACTCTCTATATGGTTTGCAAGATAGAGAAGTTCCCTGAGTTTTGCAACCTGCTCACTCACCTCTATCCCAAGGGCTTTCTCTGCACACATCACGGCAGTTAGCTTATGGGCTGCGGAGCAGAAGGAGCAGATTCTGGATAGTACAGTAACGGCTTCGTTAACATGTTTTCCCCTCACTATACTTTCAAAAAATCGTGGTCCTTCTATCACATTAACCCTCGCAACCGCTTTACCATCTTCTCTCATTACGACCTCTATTCCCGCTTTACCCTCTATTCTTGCTATATGGTCCACGACTATTGGTCTAACTATCTTCACTTCTTTTTTCAACATTATCACCTCTTTTTGAAAAAACCCTGTTCAGTTTCTCTTCAAGATCGTTGTCTCCGGCAAAGAAGATGCGCATCCGTTTTCGAATATCTTCTGGAGAGAATCCATTTTTCAAAAATATTTTTGCTAAGGAATCGAACCATGCAACTCCAAATGGTAGCGAGCCCCTGCAACCCGTGCATGCAATACCATGCGATGGGCATCTGGCGTCACACCCGCCTCTCGTTACCGGTCCCAGACACATCTCTCCCTTCTCCATCAGTACACAGGGATTTCCCTTCGCTCTGCATTCCTGGCAGACCGGATAATCTATAACCTCAGGCCATGAATTTATCAGAAAACATGCAAGAAAGTACTTTATCTCCCATTTTTCAGGTGGACAACCGGGAAGTATGTAATCTACATGGACATGCTTTGATAGTGATTCCGCCTTCCGTCCTGCAAATTTTATCGTTGCCGTTCCATACACATCTCTGTAGAGTTCCTCGTAACTTCTATCATCCCAGGCTTGAACTCCACCAAAGGAGGCGCATGTTCCCAGGGCGACAAGGAGATTTGATCTTTCCCTGATTTTCTTCAATTCGGCGAGATCCTTCTCTGTACTCACAGAACCTTCTACGAAGGCGATATCAACTTTACCATCAGCTTCCTTGGATGAGATCATGGGGAAATGCAGAATCTCGAAATTCTTGGATATCACGTCAAACTCTTCCAGAACAGCCAGTTGGAGTTGGCAGCCGTAGCAGGAAGTGAGGGCGTGAACCAGTATCTTCTTCATGCTCCTATCCTCCTAATCTTCGAGCAGACCGGGTGTAGAGATAATATCATAGTAATCGAAGACGGGTCCATCCTTGCATATATATTTCCAGGAGGTAGAGGTTCCCGCGACGCAGTGTCCGCATTTTCCGACACCGCATTTCATTCTTCTCTCAAGAGTAACGAAAATTCTTCTTGGGTCGTACCCCTCTTTCATCAACCTTTCGAACATCGATCTGTACATCCTGGGTGGTCCACATATCACGACAGCACATCTGGATGGTTCAACATTCACCTTATCAAGATGCTCGCTCGCCCTTCCTTTGAGTCCTTTCCATTCAGGGTCACGCGTGGTGGTCAGTATGATTTTCACATTTTCCGCCTCAGCAATATCCTTCATGGCTTCGAGTTCCTTTGCAAAGACCAGTTCGTTTCCATACTTAGCGGAATGTATCACGGTTATATTTCCAAACCTCCACCTGTTGTCCATGGCGTAGAGAAAAACAGACCTGAGGGGCGCCATGCCTATGCCGGCTGCCACGATGAGTAAATCAAGCCCTTCAAATTTCTCGACCGGGAAGCCGTTTCCGTAAGGTCCTCTTATGCCAACCATGTCTCCGGGTTTCAACTCGTGTATTCTTGCGGTTACTCTTCCAACTTTTCTTATACACAGTTCAAAGAACGCTCTTCTCGTTGGCGATGAGCATATAGATATTGGGACTTCTCCAAGACCTGGCAGTGAGAGCTGAACAAACTGACCGGGCTTGAAAGTCCATTTCTCAGCGATCTCTGGCTCGACAAACCTGAACAGGAATAGCTTATCCTTGCTTGTGAGATCATACACCCTCAGCAGCATGCATCTATGTGTGTTGTACACGTTTTCCATCCTCAATCTCACCCCTTATCTCCATAAGAACCTTTTTGAAATCTATACCCGCCGGACAGAAGTAGGTGCATCTTCCGCAACCAACGCAGTATGCTGTGGTTACAGGAGCGCAATAAGCATTTTTGCAGAGATATCTGTTTTTGAATCTCTCTATCTTGCTCTCCCTGAAGTTGTGTCCTCCTGCAACGAGACCATGACTCCAGTACTGGCAGGAATCCCATCTCCTGATTCTCACTCCTGTTTTTCCATCCAGTTCCGGTATATCTCTGACATCGTAGCATCTGCATGTGGGACATACCAGCGTGCATAATCCGCAACCAAGGCATTTTTCTGATTCTCTCTCCCAGATAGGGTGGTCGAGTTTCAGTTCCAGAATATATCGCATGTTATCCCAGTTTCCAGATGATGAAAAAGACATCTGCCTTTTTGCCTCGAATCTAACCATCTCCTCTATATCATCATGTGTGTAATCAGTAAACAGGTCCGTTTCAGCATCGACAATCTTGTGTCCCTTCACACTTCCCACTCTAACCATGTAACCATCCTTTACCTCGTGAAGAAAAAGGTCAAATCCCTTGTCTGCAAAATCTGTTCTTCTGAGATTGCAGAAACAGTATTCATCTGGCATGCAGGATATACCTATGATGATGCCATGCGTTCTTCTCGTGGTGTAATAGATATCGGGCATATCATCCATGTAAATGGTATCGAGGATCCTCAGACCAACTATATCGCAGTGATGCACTCCAAAGATGGTAAAGTTACCATCCGGAATATCTGGCTCGTACATCTCCACTTTTTCCATATCATATCTGAACATAATTTCCTTGGGCGGGAAGAAGTACTTCTTTGGAGGGGTGAGGGTTCTTGTATAGTTAAAAACAACATCTCTGACATCATCTATCTCCCTAAAATCGACGCATTTCTCAGAAACTTTGACAGGTGCATAGAGAGGACCGTGCCCCTTTAATCTTTCCAGAAATTCATACACCTTTTCTTCCGGTAATTTGACGTACCTCATTCCGAGGGTATATCAGAGCATGGTATAAAAAACTCTCCATAACCATTGCTTTGTATCGTGACCTCTAAATCGTTAACTTATAAAAATATCACCGATTCTGAAATTCGCGGAGAGGTTGTGAGATGTCAGAATCTGGAGAGACAAAGAGACCGTTTCCGCTGTTATCGATTACGATTATACTTGCAATAATAGCAGGTATAATCTCTGGTGGTTATCCGTGTTATACCAGCGAGATATCAACCGTTTCTCTATTTCTGGCTATGACCTTTTCTCTTGCATCAATTTCATTTAGGAGGATTATCTCGAGAGACAGCCTCAAAATCAGTGTATACTCGATCATCTTGAATTATGGAGTGTTGAGTGGACTGATACTGCTTATATCTCTACCTTTTGAGAACGGACTGAAATACGGGTTTGTAATGATGGCAGCTGTTCCCCCCGCTATTATGGTCATGCCACTCACCGACATACTGAAAGGCAGGGCGGAATACGCGCTGTTGTCAATCTCTCTGATATACATGCTTTCCATAATACTCACTCCGCTGATTGTTTATCTCCTGCTGGGTGAAAAGATTGACAGCACAAATCTTCTTTCCACTACATTCATTCTTATAGTTCTGCCCTTGCTTCTTTCAAGAGTTGTAAGGAGATTAAAGATATCAAAGAGAACATCTGAGATTGTGATAAACATATGCTTCTTCCTGCTGATTTTTGGGATAATTGGGAAGAATAGAGGCTTTCTGTTCTACAACCTGAATGATATACTTATGATCACTTTCTTGACCATTGCCAGAACCTTTGGTCCCGGCCTTGGAGTATTGAGAATAGGAAGAGCGATGAAAGTCTCCATGGATAAGCTGATACCTCTCTCGCTATTTTCATCATTTAAGAATGATGGACTGGCGATACTGCTGTGCATCTCCCTCTTCCCACGGGAAATTGCTTACATAGCGACAATCCCATGTATACTCGCGGTGATTATCGAGATGAGCTGGGCGGTTTATCTGGAGGTTACGTCGGTCAACATTGATAAGGAATAGAAAAAACTATAACGACCGTTTGTAATCTTGCAATGGAGCGGGTGTGGTCTAGCGGTATGACGCTGGCTTCCCAAGCCAGTTGCCCGGGTTCGAATCCCGGCACCCGCATAAATATAAATCTGATTTGAGGATATCATGAACGACAGAGACATCAACAGATATATATGGTTTCCCTACGCTCCGTTTCATCTCTTGATCATTATACTCATCCTTCTCTTCCTTCCGCTGCCCTTTCTCATGCTGGCAGGCGGCGTGACCCTTGCTTTTACTCGCCTCGGTATTCCAGTTGCCATCGCCTATTTGCTGTTCTGGATATCATTTCTTGGAAGCTCTGTAAATCTGCCTTTAAAAAGATGGCAAACCGAAATCAGCGAAATCAGGGAGATAAATTTCTTTGGAATCAGATACAGAATACCTTTCTATGGGAGAGGAGAAACGGTGCTGGCGATAAACTTTGGAGGCGCCATTATACCAATCTGTGTATCCGCTTACGAGTTCCTCCGTTTATCTAGCGATGTGCAGTTGCTGATGAAAGCGGTTACAGCCATAATTATCCTTGCACTCATCTGTAAATTTCTATCCAGACCCGTGAGGGGACTCGGAATAGCCATTCCCGCCTTTATTCCACCTCTCTTTTCCGCTCTCGTCGCTCTGATAATAGCGAGAGAGAATCCCGTGGTTGTTGCGTATCTCGCGGGAACCCTCGGCACACTGATTGGAGCAGATCTGTTGAATCTCCACAAGATAAAAGAACTGGGCGCTCCAGTAGCGAGCATAGGTGGTGCGGGAACATTTGATGGCATATTTCTCTCTGGCATAATTGCGGTGTTGCTCGTGTAGGTTTTAACTTCTTATCTGCATTATCCCAAGACTCTGGATAAGAAAGTATTCTGAAATCGACGACACCCCAATATGTCCGATGGCGAAGAGGTGGAAAATCTCAACCGCGGGAAGTTTGTTCTGCCCACCCTCTTCCGCTTTTGATGAGCTTTATAAAAATCATCTATAAATCGACCCTGGTTGAATGGAGTACCGATTTATTCTTATCCGAATCAGAAACTGTAAGAGATTTAGAGCTTCCAGCGGGAAGTGTAAAAATTATGCTCGTTCCTTTTCCAATGCCCTCACTTTCAGCCCATATCCTGCCGCCGTGTCTTTCAACTATTTTCTTGCATACGGTGAGTCCAAGTCCGGATGTGCTCAAGTCATGTCTGGACTCATCGGCTTTGTAGAATTCCTCAAAAATTTTTTCTTTCTGATCTTCTGTGAGGCCGATTCCATTATCTTTAACTTCTACCATAACCTCTTCTCCCATCTTCTTTGCAAGGAATTCGATCCTTCCACCTCTTGGGGTGAATCTGGCTGAATTCGAAATCAAATTCGCGAATATTTCTTTTAGACCCGATTTATCCGCCTTGACGAAAATGGACTCATCGATTTTATTAAAAGTGTGTATATTCTTTTCTCTGATTAGGTGCTCGTTTTCCTTTAAAGTTTCTTCAACAATGTTTGAAAGGTTTATATTTTCAAACTTTGGTCTATAATCTGGCGCACTTAGTTGAATCAGACTAAGCGTATCGGTTACCAACTCCTTCATGTAAGTGGCGTTTCTCGAGATGACATCTAGGAGTTTTATCACCTCTTTATCCCTGACCTTTTCTTTTATTATGGGAAGCAAGGAAAGTATGGGGGTTAGAGGTGTTCTCAAATCATGGCCGAGATGTTTTATAAATTCGTCTCTTTGCTTAATCAATCTCCACACTTCCTCCGTTCTCTCCTTGACTTTTTCTTCCAGATTCTTATTGAGCTCTTCGAGCTCATCTTGATATTTTTTGATATCGGTTATATCTCTCGCTATCAGTATTTTGCCCATTGTCTCGCCTTTCTTATCCTTTATAGATTGAACCACGAGGTCGTAGTATTTTCCGTTTTTTCCATACATTTTTCTCTCTTCTTCAGCGTGCAGGAGCTTTAAAATATCCTCATCCAAGGGTATATCAACCGCCGATTTACCCACCACATCTCCTTTTGGCCTTAACAAAAATCTCTCCGCGGATTTATTCAAGTCCACCAATTTGAGTTTTTCATCGAATATCATGACCACATCTGCCAAGTTTTCGACTACCTTATCCCTGGCTATTGGAACGATCTCTATCAGTCTCAGCTTGTAGATGGCAACGAATGCAAAAAGTGAGGATATCGAAAAGGATACCGGGGTTAAATCGAACGGGCATATCCTGAATAGGTACACGAAGCTAAATACAATAGGTAGTATAGCTGCCACAGTAATGAATACAGACTTCCTCTTGTAGAGAGTAGAATAGCTTACGGCTTCCATCAATAAGATTCCACTTCCCGCAAGAACGAGAGAATAAGAATAAATGACAAAAACCCAAAACCAGGGTCCATACCTTGAGAAGGGTATGACGACCCCGTAAACTTTTATGAAAGTTGAGGAGGACCACACCAGATGATGAAAATCATCGGTGAGCCTGAGAAAAAGTGTTACGATGGGTATTATGTACAAAAGGTAAGGTTTTTGTTCTACAATTTTGATGGAGTTTCTTGTATACATTGAGGTAAATATAAACCATGAGGGAGGTAGAAGGGTCATACCGACATATGTGAGTTTTGAAAAGATTAATTTCAACTCAAGATTTGAAAAGACTATTTGCAAACCGTGCATAATGGACCATATTGCTACCGATATCAGCACGATTACAAAATACTTGCTCATCCTATCTTTTCTCTGAACCCACGCAAGAAAAGCTACCGATATAGAAAGAGAAAAAGCAACCAAAGTGAGCAAGAATAAAAGAAAGGCATCTATCGTCATATTTTGCTCTATCATCCCATCCCTCGCCAAATACTCTAATGGTGTGGGATTTATTAAGTTTTACTCGCGGTGGTGGTTTGAGATTATTTACAGCCGGTGAAGTTTGTGTATTTCTATCTTCATTATCCCAAAACGGGGACACACCTCAGTTTTTCTATTTTCTCTCTCACGTTGTACCGGAAAGGGAGAGCAATTTTTATTATCATGAAGAGTTATAATGTGAGATGTGAAAAAAAGAAAAGACAGGCAACTTTCTCTTACCGATAGGTTGTACATATTTGCTTCAAAGGTGCTCGGGAGCGAGGTGGGAAGAAAATTAAAGAAGTTTATAGAAAGTTCCCCAGTTTACGTCAGAGTCAGGGAAGAACTGAAAGATTTCAAAGAAAGAAGATTGAAAGAAAGGGTTCTGTCCAATCCTCTCCCACATCATGTGGCTATCATAATGGATGGAAACAGAAGGTACGCAAAAAATCTCGGTTTATCTGAAGAGGAGGCTTACATAAGAGGGAAAGAAAAAGTGGAGGATGTTCTGGAATGGTGCCTTGAGCTCGGAATAAAGATACTCACGGTCTATGCTTTCTCAACAGAAAATTTCAAGAGAAGCAAAAAAGAACTCGATATCCTCTTCAGACTGTTCAGACAGGCTATGGAGGATACCTGTCACGATGAAAGGATACATAAGAATGGGGTGAGGGTAAATGTTATGGGTAAACTTGAACTTTTGCCTAAGGATGTAAGAGATGCTGCCGAGAAATTGATGGAAAAAACCAAGAATTATAGAAATTATGTACTCAATATAGCGCTGGCATACGGCGGGCGGCAGGAGATAGTGGATGCAATAAGGGAGATAGCGAGAAAAGTCAGAGAGGGAAAAATCGATCCGGAGGATGTTGACGAAAGAACGGTTTCCTCACATCTCTACACCAAGGACGTGCCCGACCCGGACCTCATTCTGAGAACATCTGGGGAAGAAAGGATCTCAAATTTCTTGCTGTGGCAACTCGCTTATTCGGAGCTTTATTTTGCCGATGTCTACTGGCCGGCTTTCAAGAAGGAGGATTTTCTGAGAGCCATTCTAACTTACCAGCAGAGGAAAAGGAGATTCGGCAGGTAGGAGTTATATCTTCCCTTTTTCAACTTCCTCTGCTATCTCTTCAAGTTTCTCAAACTGGCGGTAGATTACGAAGTATATAACAGCTCCGGAGAAGATTAGAACGATGGAGAGAGATAACAATCCTTCAAAAATACTGGAGTCTCTTAACAGCAGAGAGGTTACCACAAGCGCAGAACCTGTGGCTAAGAGGAGTATGGAAGTTATGCGAGTCTTTTTTCCGTATTTTTTCATGCGCCCTGTGCCTTCCTTACAGTTTTGATAGCATCTTCCAGTCTGTTCTGGAGTTCGGAAAGTCTCTCTTTTATTCTTTCTTCCTGCCTTTCGAGCGTTGATTTTCTGAGTTCGTATGTCTCTTTATCCTCCTTGAGCTCCTCCAGAAGTTTATCTTTGTTTTCGACCTTTATGAGTAGAGAGCCGATACTCCTGTAAATCTCCCCCTTACCTTCGAGTTTTTCGACCTCTTCTATTGCATGCTCGAGTTCTTTCAGTCTTGCTTCAACCTGCTGTCTCTGCTGAACGATCATCTGTAACTGCGACCTCAACTGCTGCAATCTTGCCACCTGGTCTTGGAGCTGTTGAGGTATTTCTTCCGGCATGATGAGTAGATAGAAAAACACGGTTAAAAGGTTATTGGTACAGAGCCCATATACAGAAAAACTAAGCGTAAAGGAGTTTCCTAGTTATCGGGGAGAAATCAAAATCTTTAATCACTCTCATTTTGTTGAACATATATTTCCTTATGAGCGGGTCAAACGTTATGAGATTTCTCTCCTTGAGATATCTTATCTTTTCCATCTTTCTCTCCTTGTAGTCCTGATAGGTTGGATGTGCCGATATTATCACGCTCTCAAATTTCCTGTTCGCGAAGAATATAATGGAATCATCTTCCAGTTTTCTGAAATCATCTTCACCAGGTGGTTTATTTGGATTGTATTTTATATGGTAGAATGCCAGCATCTCAAAGCCCAGCTTTCCGAGGTCTGGTATCACCGCCTTCTTGAGCAAACCCCTCTCAATGAATTCCCTTTTCAATCTCGCCACGGTGTTCATGGATACGGATATCTCTTTACATAATCTGGTCAGGGGTACGGAGGGATTTTCAATAAGACCCACAAAAACCCTTTTCTCCTTTTCATTCATCTCCACGTTTTCTCTGTTTTCAAACCACCTGTTCTTCCCGCCATCGAAGTCTATATTGAAGAATTTCGATAGAATGCATGAGTAATCAAAAAATCTCTCTATCCTGCTGATTTCAAAGGGAAAGATCACTTCGAGAGGATACTCCTTCTCAAGGAGCATCAACTTACCAAAAATCTCGGTTCTGACATCATTTATTCTTCCTATATTGGTATAATCTCTGGAGAAACTCAGGGAGAAACCTTTATCCTGCTCTCCGATTGACAGGAAGATTTCCTCAGAAATTTCTATACTCTTTTTGGTTGCTTCTATCCTATCTTCTAACGGAATAACTGGATTAAAATTCGTGTGAATCACCGCCAGAATTTCTCCCCCAATTCGATTGATCATCGGAATGTAGAGATACTTTATCAGACCCTGACTCAGCAACCTCTTTCTTATAGAATAGAAGGAAGATGGTTTTATATCCAGGATTGATATGATGTCCTTTTCCTCTAGGTCGGGATAACTGACCAGACCATGTATCACCCTTCTCTCCAGATCTGTAAGTGACTTCCGTTTCACACCCCGAAAAAGAAAAACATTTTAATAAGTTTTGTCATTCAAGATGTAAAAATTCAAAAAAATGGTGAAGGATAGCTAAATTTTTACATTTTAATAACATTGAAATGAAAAATTTATAAATAATGAAGTTTTTTCATGACACAGCAAATGAAAAGGGGGAAATGAGATGGGTCTAACCCTAACGGAGAAAATCATCTCGAAACACCTCGTTGAGGGAGAGATGAAGAGGGGAGAAGAAATAGCCATCAAGATAGACCAAACCTTAACTCAAGATGCCACGGGAACGATGGCTTATCTTCAATTCGAGGCGATGGGGGTTCCAAGAGTAAAAACAGAGCTGAGCGTGAGCTATGTGGATCACAATACCCTTCAGACAGATTTCAGAAATGCGGATGATCATCGATATCTTCAGAGTGTCGCCGCAAAATATGGGATATACTTTTCGAGACCAGGTAATGGAATATGCCACCAGGTTCATCTGGAGAGATTTGCTGTACCGGGAAAGACCCTTCTCGGCTCAGACTCTCATACTCCAACAGCTGGCGGAATAGGTATGCTTGCAATAGGGGCGGGAGGTTTAGATGTAGCATGTGCGATGGCTGGTGAGCCATTCTACCTGAAGATGCCAAAGGTAGTGAACGTCTATCTCGAGGGGGAACTTCCACCATTTGTCTCAGCAAAAGATGTTATACTCGAAGTCCTCAGAAGAATAGGCGTGAAGGGCGCTGTTAACAAAGTTCTTGAATACACCGGTCCTGGGGTTAAGACCCTGAATGTTCCCGAGAGGGCAACGATAACAAACATGGGAACGGAGACGGGAGCAACCACGAGTATATTTCCGAGTGATGAGATCACAAAGAAGTTCATGGAGGCGCAGGGCAGAGGAGACCAGTGGATTGAGCTAAAGCCAGACGAGGATGCAGAGTATGACGAGAAAATAGAGATAAACCTGAGCGAATTGGAGCCACTCATCGCTCTTCCACACTCGCCAGGCAACGTCAAGCCAGTTAGTGAGGTAGAGGGCATACCTGTGGATCAGGTCTGCATAGGAAGCTGTACCAATTCGTCTCTCAGAGACATGAAGGTCGTTGCGAACCTTCTCAAGGGAAGAAAGGTTCATCCAAGAGTCAGTTTAACCATATCCCCTGGCTCAAGACAGGTCGTTCTGCATCTGATAGAGTCGAGAGAGCTTTCTTATATCGTTGAGGCGGGAGCAAGAATTCTTGAAAACGCATGTGGGCCATGTATAGGTATGGGTCAGGCTCCACCTACCGATGGTGTATCCGTGAGAACATTCAACAGGAACTTCTTGGGAAGATCTGGAACAAAGAGCGCAAAGGTTTATCTTTCATCTCCAGAGACAGCGGTTGCATGTGCGATTTATGGAGAGATAACTGACCCGAGAAAACTTGGAGAGTATCCAAAGATAGAGCTCCCAGAGAGGTTCATCATAGATGATAGCATGATAATTCCTCCTCCAAAGGATGGGAGCAAGGTTGAGATAATAAGGGGACCAAACATCAAACCACTTCCCGAGTTCAAGTCACTGCCCGAGAAACTCGAGGGAGAGGTGCTGATAAAGGTTGGCGATGATATAACTACAGATCACATAATGCCAGCTGGAGCAAAGATCCTGCCATTGAGGAGCAACATACCCGAGATTTCAAAACACGTCTTCGAGGTCGTTGATCCAAACTTCTACAGCAGAGCCATGGAGAAGGGCGGAGGATTCATCATAGGTGGCGAAAATTACGGTCAGGGATCAAGCAGAGAGCATGCGGCGCTTGCGCCGAAGTATCTCGGAATCAAAGCGGTTATAGCAAAGTCATTTGCAAGGATACATCTCGCTAATTTGATCAACTTCGGAATCGTTCCACTGCTCTTCGAGA
>Ga0209410_1000661_pt1 | contig 16105 bp, 19 predicted proteins | sample Mar14436cmmetaG_FD_184135 | JGI IMG/M metagenome (GOLD analysis project Ga0209410, IMG submission 184135) | Marine hydrothermal vent microbial communities from Guaymas Basin, Gulf of California to study Microbial Dark Matter (Phase II) - Marker... ... | reverse complement strand
CAGCTGGCTCAGTTTTTCTCCTAGTACTTTTTCGCTTCCATATTTCTCTGTGAGACGCGCGAGTTCGTCTTCTAGTTCCTCGTATTCAAGCTTGCTTGCCTGTAAAACGCTGATTTCTTTTTCTATATTTCTTAACGCTATATCTTTTGAGAGGCGTTCTCTTTCTAGTTCTTCTATTTCCGTTGAGAAGCGGTCGAAGTCTCTTTCTAGCTCTTCGTAGTATTTTTCAAAGAGTTTTATTGTGTCTAGTTGTGTGCCTTTTTCTTCTAGTTTTTGAGTAAGTTCTTCGCATTTTTTTAAGTTATATACTAGGTTAAATCCCTCGCATATGTTTTCTTTGATTTTTTCGTAAAGTGCAGATAGCAGGTCGTTGGCTGTTTTAGGGTCTATTTTTCGCGTTCTGCGGTAGTGTTCTATTATTGCTTCTATTTTTTCTTGTTTTGTTTTAAGCTCGTCGTATATCTTTTTCTTTTGGGTTTGCTCCTCTAAGGTTTTCTTAAGTTTCTTTATTCTTTCTTCAAGCTCTGGAATTATTCTGTCGTAGTTGCGGGCTTCCTCTTCAAGTTCTTCTATTTCGCGTACTAGTTCTTCCCTGTCAGGCAAGCTGTCTAGTTCTTCTTTTAGTTCTCTTTCTTTTGCTGCTAATATGTCGAGCTGTTCCTTAACTAGCCTTAAGGGTATACTTCTGAAGACTCGTTCTATCATATATAGTCCGAGGTGCTTGTCTATGGCTAATGAGCGGGTCGCGGGTGAGCCGAAGATTATTTCCTGTAGTCTGTGGTAGTCGAGGAAGACGTGCCGAGCGAAGTCTTCATGAGTTAACCCTATGATTCTCCGTACCTCGGCTTCTGCAGATTCTCCTTCGAGCAGTTTTTTCCCAACCTGTACTTTTAGCTGCTCGATGCCTTTTCGTGTATAGGTCCTAGTTATTTTGAATGATTTTTCTGAAGAAGTCAGCTCGACTGTGACCTCTGCGGCTTCTGAAAAATCGTTTATTATGTCTATTTTTCTGTAAATTCTCTTCTTTATTTCAGAAACTGTGCCATATAGGCAGAATTCGATGGCTTTTAGTATGGATGTTTTTCCTGAGCCTACGGGACCTACGATTAGGTTTATGCCGCGTTGAAATTCTACGGTTAGGGGGTGCTCAAATGCTCGGAAACCCTTTATGTCAATGCTCTTTATGTATAACTTCATCGCTGGCGTACCTCTTTAACTCTCTAAGTACTATTTCGTGTATTCTTTTCCTACCTCCTTCTAAGTAAGCCTTGTATAGTTTTAGAGCTAAATTAAAGGCTTCCTCATCTTCCCGTAGCTTATCCTTTAACACCTCTCCCAGAGACTTGTCTATGCTCACGAGCCGCCCCCAACTAAAATGCGCAAAACCTGGCTACTTTTTTACACTTTTAGGAAGATTTGAATGTTGCGGAAGGCTGCACAAACTGATACGCACAACAAGGTTATATAAAATGGTTAGCGATTTTTCTATGATGAAAAAGTTTAGCGCTACTTCTAACTATCGGCTGAAAATTAAGACTCCGCTTGGAAGCTTAACTGTAGTGCTTAAGGGAAGCTGGGCTCCTAGAAATGTAAGGCTAATTTTGGAAAAAACGCCATTTACTGCGCGGGGATTTAAATCAACTCCAGACATTTATCAAATGATTGTAGGCTTCGATCTGCCAAGAGAGACTATTTATCGCAACGCTAAGCAAGGCGACTTTTTAGCTCTTCCAACTCTTAAGGCATACGGTATTGTTTTAAATGATGTACATTTAAGATACCCCGCCGTTCTTATGGGGCGAATAGAGAGCCCTATTCAAGAAGTTAAAAGAATAATAGCTCACGGTGCAAAGGTAATGTTTGAGGTGGAACCGAATGCCTGAAAACGTCGAAAAATGTATAGGGGTAAAACTGACCTCGCTGGAAGATTTGGTCAGGTTCGCGTCCTCCATGGCTACAATGGGGCATGGAACCTACATCGTCCATTTCGTTGAGAATGGAGCTCACGTTTACGGAGTATTCGCAATATTCCGAGACTATTATAAGCTTTACGGTTTACCGCTATTCTATCACATTGTCCTAGAGAAGCCTCTTGAAGGTAATTACTTAGTTCTGGACTCCGATGAAGTTAGCGAAAGAGTAAACGTGAGCGCAGGTGCTAGGCCGGGGAGAGTGTCTATTCCTATAATTAACTTAGAGAGAAAGCCTGAAATTGTGGAGGTTTAGAGATGCTAGAGCTTCTAGCGGTAGCTTTAACTTCCCTTGCAACAATACTTTCCACCATAGCTCCCATTATTTTGAAGAATAGATCCGAAAAGGTTAGAATTAAATTTTTGAAGTATAGCCAGCCGGTTATTGTTACTGCGCTCCTGGCTAACATATATTTGCTTGCAGTACTGTTAAGCTTTAAAATTCTCTTATGCCTTGCAACAACCGTAATAGATGTTTTCCTTCTCTGGGTTATTATATACCATTATTGGACGGAAAAAGAATAGAGCTTAGACGGTTTGATGCTTTTCCACAGTTATTTCTATTGTTGAAACAAAACGCTCGTTGCCTTCTTCACCCATTTTTTCGCTTCCGATTTTTACCTCAGTTACGTCTGCGTCTGGCAGGAACCTAGAAGTTAGAATAGTTGCGGCATCCACAGCTTTGGATATCGCTCGCCCCCTCGCTTTAAAAACTACTCGTTGATCTCCCCTTTGAAAATACATTACAGCCATCAGCACGTAGCTCATCACGCGCTTATTCCCGATGTAGATTATGCTTTCGCTCATTACCTGCACCAGCGCTACTCTACCTTGACTTTTTCTCGTTTTTTCTTCTTCTTTTTCTCTACTTTTTCGATCGTTATAGTGAGGACGCCGTTGCGGTATTGCGCCTTAGCGGTTTCGGGTTTGACTTTAGCTGGCAACCTAACAAGCTTAAAATATTTTCTATCGCCTCTCTCTGCGGATACGCGTACCTCTTCTTCCGACACTTCTACGTCTATGTCTTCCTTCTCCACGCCAGGCAGGTCCATTATAACTTTGATTACTTCCTCCTCTTCCATGACGTCGGTGAACGGCTCTATTGTGTCTGAAACTCTTATTCGCCCGAGACCAGGCTTTATATTGCCCCACTCCCTGATCCGCGGTATCCCATCAGGCCCCACGGTAACTGAAAATCCGTAATAATATGGACCATATACTCTGCGCTTTACTTCTCCTCCCTTCTCTTCCTCTATCATTGTTTCCCTGAAGATCTCTTCAAATGTTTTATCCATTTCCTCGAAAAGTTTTCTTACTCTTTTAATCCACTCGTCAAATTCGGACTCAAACATTTTATCAGCCCCCTTAAAAAGTACCTCGCAGCAGCCTTTAAACCTTGTTTTATTCCCTATTTTATCCGGTTAACGCTGAGCCTACCCGCTAAAAACTTAAGGCCGCGCCGTGTTAAGGCAAGGGGCGAATAAAATGAGCTATGTAGATCCAGCAACGCGGAGGTTTGCTTCAGAGTTTTCAACGTTTTTGGACAAGTGGGTAATAGTGAAGACTTCGACAGGCAGGGAGTATAAAGGCTTTTTATTGGGCTACTTGAGTCCCGAGCTATCGCTAATGTTAGGTGATGTGCAAGATTCGCGAGGCAACAAGTTCCCCCGCGTCGTGATAAGCGGTCACTTTGTCTCCGAAATTATACTGGCAGAAGAACCGCTGGACTTGGAGGGCTTTGCTAAGAAGCTAGAGGGAATCTTCCCCCACAACGTTAAGTACTACCCAGAAGCCAAGTTGATAACCGTAATGGATCGAATAAAAATAACTGAAAGAGGCGTCGAAGGCGGGGGACCCGTCGCCGACAAGATAAGGGAAATGTTTAAGGCCTACGTCAAAGAGTGGCGCGAAAAGAGAATGAAAAAAGAATGAAAAAGCGGAAAGATCGCTTCGAAATAGTTTCCGAAGACCTGTTAGCCAGGATTGGAAAGCTCTACACAAAGAGCGGCGTCGTAAGAACGCCAACGCTAGTGCCAGTTATCAACCCTGCGAAAAACGCAGTACCTCCCTCATCCATAGTGGAGATGGGCTACGACCTCCTCATAACGAACGCGTACATAATTAAGAGAAGATTTGGCAAGGAAGCTGAAACCGTGGGGGTGCACTCCATACTGGGAGTGGAAACACCAATCATGACCGATTCAGGCGCATATCAACTGTTAATGTACGGAGAAGTAGATGTTGAACCCGAGGAAATTCTCGATTACCAAGTAAAGATAGGATCGGATATCGGCGTTATATTGGATATACCGACTAAGGTTGGATCTAGCAGAGAGGTAGTTAAGCGGGAGGTTGAGGAAACTCTGCGGCGCGCCCAGCAAGCACTGAGCTTTGAGAGGGGAGAAATGCTCCTGGTGGGGCCTGTACAGGGAGGCATGTATTTAGACCTTGTAGCCTACTCGGCTCAAAGGCTCTCGCAGATGGATTTCGATATCTACGCTGTTGGCAGCCCGACCCAGCTGCTTAAAGAGTATCGGTTCGGAGAACTTATCAAACTTATCGCTACTGCAAAAATGAACTTGCCCGTCGGGTCTCCGCTCCACTTATTTGGCGCTGGGCATCCCCTCATAATTCCGTTTGCAGTGGCGCTCGGAGTCGACCTTTTTGACTCGGCTTCTTATGCCCTGTACGCTATGGGCGATAGATATATGACTCCTTATGGGACGATCCGCGTAGAAAGGTTAAAGGAGCTGCCATGCAGCTGCCCAGTGTGCTCAAATATAAGCGCTGAAGATCTTAAAGCAATGCCTAAAGCTGAGAGGGAAAAGCTTGTTGCCAAACATAATCTCTATATCCTGCTTTATGAGGTTAGGGCTACTAGGCAGGCTATCGAAGAAGGGACTCTGTGGAATTATCTTGAAGCTAAATCCCGCGCGCATCCCTCCCTCCACGAAGCTATGAGGCAACTTAGACGGTACGTGCATTTCATCGAGAAGTACGATCCTGTCACACACGTTAACGTGTCAGCCGAGTTCTTCTATGACGAGGAGAGCAGGTACAGACCTTCTATCTATAGGTATTTTCTTAGGCTTCGCGACCGCTACACTCCTCCCCCGAGGAAAGTGTTAGTGTTGCTTCCGGAAACCTCGGAGAAGCCCTTCTCTCGTTACGGCTGGATCGCCGAGCTTAAAAAAAGGCTTGAAGAGTTAAAAATTGACGCCTACCATCTTGTCGTCTATTCCCGCATTTACGGCATTATACCGCTTGAATTGGATGAACTGTATCCGTGTTCTCAATATGAGGCGGCTACTTTTGAGGGACGGGAATACTGGAACGATATAGCGTGGTTTATTAGGCGATATGGGGGCTTTTACCGAGATCTAATATTTTTCTACGAGGATGGCGCGAGGGTGCCTTTCCAAGCACTTGTAGCCGCTGCTGCAGAATCTGGTAAACGGCTTGAATTTGTGCCGATTCGTAAGGAAAAGTCTCGTTTACTTCAAGTTCTCGAGTTCTTAAAGGCTTCTTTGTAGAACTTAAGTGAGGCTTTTCTCCAGAGAGCCTCCGCTAGCGCGTCTATAATGCTTCCGCTTTCAGCGGACTGCGTTAGAAGCATGAGGGGGATCCTTGCCGAAACTGCTAAGCAAAGTAGCTCTAACAAGCCTTTCTCCTCCTTAGGTATTATAGCCTGTGCTCCCACGAGAACCAGGTTTTGTCTGTCAGCTACGAGCTTAATGGCTCCCACGCGCTCTCCTCTTCTTTTTATTGATATCCTAGTAGCTGCATGGTCGAAACTTTCGGCCTTTTGAACCGTGATGCCGACTGAAAGGAACGCCGTGTCAGAGAAGTAAGCATATCTTGATGGTGGAGGCACAGAAACATGTATTCCTTTAATGAAATGGGCTGCAGTAAAGCCGAGTTTTTCATAAGTGTAATCGCTTAGAGGAAGGCTGAAGCTTCCCCAAGCCTCTTTTATAAGATCTAAAATTAGATTTTCTTCTGTGTATGCGAATTCTATGTAATGTCCTTGTCCGAATACGAAAATAGGCGTTCTATCTTCTTTTAGCAGAGGAATGATTTCTAAATCTTTTCTCTCTATAATGGACATAGCTATAGCGGACATATCTGAATCGAAAACATCGGTGAAAGGCTTGCCTTCATATACGAGTCTCGGCTTTAAACCGATTTTTTGGAGAACGTCCGCCGCTATTAGGCCTTCAAACCCGCCATATACGGTGACTTCACCTGAAAGTTCTAGCAGTTTATTTCTGGCTTCTAGCGCGGATTCGATGCTTAAAGCTTCTATGACATTCCTACCCCTAAGTTTAGACTTTGCGGTGGGGAAAGAGATATGCCATTTAGTTTTAGCTTTATTTCTCAATTCATGCGCTTTTTCACCGTTATTTAAGAGGTAGAGAAGCTTAGCGACTTTAACTGGTATGCCCCCCGCATCACGTGGGGTTCTTAGCCCTGCTGCTAGCAATGGTAGCATGGAATATTTTATTCCTATCCATTTGGACTCGGTATGTAGGCTTATAGGGCTTTTAACGTCTAGAAATCTGAACCATTTGAGAAACGAGGTAACTCCCGTGTTTTCGCCTTTCAACGCTACTTCAGTGCTCATTGCTACCACTTTAAATTTGCGGGCGGAAATATTTACTAAGTTCATGCTATTAAAATGGTGGATTTTTTGCCTGGCGCGCCAGAGCTCGGGCTGGTGGGTAAGCCGAACGTTGGGAAGTCGACGTTTTTTGCAGCGGCCACGCTAATGAATGTTAAAATTGCTCCCTATCCTTTCACGACTATTGAGCCTAACAGGGGCGTTGCGTACGTTAAATTTAAGTGCGTTTGCGAGGAGTTCGGAGTTCAAGATCAGCCTAGAAATTCCTTCTGCGTAAGGGGCTGGCGGTTTGCACCGGTAGAACTTATCGATGTCGCTGGCTTAGTCCCAGGAGCATGGCAGGGCAGGGGACTTGGTAACCGGTTTCTCGATGCTGTGAGAAGGGCTAAAATACTTATTCACGTGGTTGACGCGTCAGGCTCTACTGATATCGAAGGCAGGCCCGTGAAGCCGGGAACTCACGACCCAATAGAGGACATAGAGTTCTTGGAGAATGAGATCGATATGTGGATTTTCCAAATATTGAAAAAAGACTGGAATAAAACCGCCAAGCTCATGAGCCTAACTGCTTCAGATCCAGTTAAGGAGCTTTCTAAAAGACTCAGTGGTCTTGAAATAGATCCGATATCTATAGAGAGAGCCTTGCAACGTGCGGGGTTAGATGCTAAAAAGGCTGTAAACTGGACGGACGAGGATCTCTTAGCCTTCATTAAGGAAGTTAGAAGGCTTTCTAAGCCCATAGTCATAGCTGCAAATAAGATAGATATTGATCCTGCACCTGAGAATGTTGAAAGAATGAAGAAGGAGTTTAAGGGGAGGTATATTATTGTACCTACCTCTGCCGAGGCGGAGCTAGCTCTGCGACGAGCTTCTGCAGCAGGACTTATTGATTATATTCCAGGCAGTAGCGAGTTTAAGATGCTTAAAGAGCTTAGCGAGAGGCAGAGAGCTGCTTTAAGATACATTGAGGAAAAGGTTCTGGATCGCTGGGGCTCTACTGGGGTTCAGGAAGTGATAAATAAGGCCGTATTTGATGCAGGTCATTTTATAGCGGTATTTCCTGTGGAGAACGAGGCTAAGCTAACTGACCATGAGGGGCGGGTTCTGCCTGATGTTTTCCTGCTGCCTGAAGGCTCCACGGCTAAGGATTTAGCCTACGCTATTCATACAGAGCTCGGCGAAAAGTTCATAGCCGCTATAGACGCCAGAACTAAGCGGAAATTGCCGGGCGACTATACCTTAAAGCATCGTGATGTTATTAAGATCGTTACTTCCCGCTGAGGCATATGACTGCACTAATAGAGCTAAGAGATGTATATTTTACGTATGAAGGGGAGAAGAATCCAGCACTAAAAGGAATAAATTTAGAAATCAAGGAAGGAGAGTTTGTTCTTCTTACAGGCCCTTCGGGCTGCGGTAAAAGTACACTATGCAGGCTTCTAAACGGACTCATACCCCACTTTTATGGTGGAGACTTAAAGGGAGAAGTTATAGTAGATGGGTTAGACGTGCGTTCAACTCCCACCTACGAGATGGCGAAACACGTAGGCATGGTTTTCCAGAACCCTGAAAATCAGCTTTTCAACAGCTCGGTTGAACGGGAAATTGCTTTTGGCCTAGAGAGCTTAGGTTTTCCTCCAGACGAGATGGAAAGGCGTGTCGAAGAGGTTCTACGCGCATTTAATTTAGTTGAACTTAGGGATACGCCGCCTTACATGCTTAGCGGCGGGCAACAGCAGAAAGTAGCTATAGCCTCAATTATCGCGTTGAGACCCAAGATAATCGTGTTGGACGAGCCTACAGCCAACCTCGACCCCCTTTCCGCAGAAGAAATACTTGAGTTATTATCTGTGCTCTGCAAAGACCAAAATATAACAATCATTCTTGTAGAGCATAGGCTAGAGATAGCCTTAAAATACGCTTCACGCCTAATTATTATGAAAAATGGCGAAAAAATAGCTGACGGTACGCCTCGTGATGTTCTCTTAACTAAAGAAGCTGAAATAGTGGGGATACCGCCAGTAGTTGAAGTATATAAAACCATAAGAAGAAGATACAGGATTACCGGAGTTACGCCTCTAACTCCTCACGACCTAGCTAACTTAATAGAAAGCTTAGCTAGGGGGGAAGGAAATGGACTATGAAGATGCTATAGTTGTTAAAAACCTATATTTTAGTTATAATGAAAAGTTAGTTCTAAAAAACATTAATCTTCAGATAAAGAAAGGCGAGATAGTAACCATTATGGGCGAAAACGGGGCCGGCAAAACAACCCTTATTAAGCATTTTAATGGGCTTCTTAAACCAAAAAAGGGGAAAGTAATTGTTCTAGGAATGGATACGTCTCAGACTCCTGTTTCCCAGCTGGCTCGGCACGTTGGAATGGTTTTCCAAAATCCTGACTACCAGTTGTTCGCAGAAACAGTCGAGGAAGAAATAGCGACGGCGTTGCGGAACTTCGGCTTTCCCGAAGAGAAGGTGAAGGCGCGCGTTGAATGGGCGCTGAAAGTCTTTGAGCTAGATAAGTACAGAAAGAGATCGCCGTATCTACTAAGTATAGGCGAACGTAAAAGGCTTAGTATTGCCTCAGTTATTAGCTACGATCCTCCCATCGTAGTTTTAGATGAGCCCACCGCAGGTCAGGATTTCCTCCAGAAAGAAAAGATCGCTGAACTCCTATTCCTACTTAAACAAATGAAGAAAACAATCGTAATGGTTACGCATGACGTTGAATTCGCTATTAAGAGAAGCGACAGAATCGTGTTAATGGCAGATGGAGAAATAATAGCTCAAGGCCCCACGTTTGAAATAATGTCTTCTATAGAACTCCTCGAAAGAGCGAGGCTAAAGCCCCCCCAGATAATCGAAACCGCGTACATTCTCAAAAGAAAAAAGATACTTCCAAGCGAAATTTCGATTTTTACACCTAAAGACTTAGTGGAGGCGATCGCCAGGAATGTCGATGCTTGAGGGATTTTTATACAAGCCTAAAGAATCTCCTCTCCACAAGCTAGACCCTCGCAGTAAAGCTGTCATACTGGTTTTCTATACTGTTGCGTCGCTAATCTACTTAGACCCCATAGTTCTCGTTCTTCTCCTACTTTCAGTTGTTCTTTTATCAATTGTAGGAAGATGTGTAAGGGAATGGAGTAAGTCAGTTAAAGCGACGTTGACATTCGCTTTGGTTATCTTTATTCTTAATGTGCTGGCCTCCCCGGGTCTAGGATATACATATGCTTTAGCGATGTCTCTCCGGTTTCTCTCTTTAGCTGCAGCTTTTTCCCTCTATTTTCTGACAACTCCTCCTGAGGCTTTAGCCTTATCTTTAGAAGCCGCTGGCTTGCCGCGAGATTTTACTCTTATGCTTACACTCTCGCTAAGGTTTGTTCCAACTCTTGCACGAGACTTGCAGATAGTTACGGACGCATTTAGAAGTCGAGGGCTAAAGCTTGACAGCGGAAACTACGTGGAGAGACTTTACAACTTTGCTAAATTGCTGACACCGCTTATAGTGTTTGAAATAAGGAGAAGCCTCATGATAGCAGAAGCCCTAGAATCCCGTGGATTTGGGGGCGCCGTAAAACCCTCACTCTATAAGCCGCCGAAGATGTCGCTTATTGACTATATGATTACTGCGGGTGGACTGGTGGCGCTGGGGGTTATCGTTTATTATCATTTAGGTTTTCCGCAGTGATAATACTTCCAGCCATGGATTATTTTCCACGAATGATGGAAGTTCTACGCTGCTATTTCTAACGCTTACAATCCGTTTCAGCCTTTCTGTTCTAATTGGTGCAGAGGTTCTCGAAAGTTCTCGCTGTAGTTCTTGAATGTTTTTATTAATTTCTCTCAGCAAGTATATGACTTCATCTATCTTACTTAAATACACTTTTTCGTTAGGGTCAGGAGACTCTTTGCCGGTATTATTCGACTTCTCGTTTTCTAAAATTCCTAATGTTGCGAGATGCTCCTCGACTATCTCTCTTACCATACTTCTAATTTTTTCGAGATCGACGGCCGTTGCTTCTTTATCAGTAGTCTGTAAAGTAGAGTCCTGTTTTGCAGGTTTCTTTAGAAGATAAAGTTCTGAGGGGTCTATTCCCCTCTTTTTTAAGGCTTTTCGATACTTATATAGCGCCTTATATACTGTCCTTACTGAAACGTTTAGTGATTTTGCTAATTGCTTAGGCTGAAGCCTAGTTTCTAGGTAATATATTACTATGCGGCGTTCAGTCTCCGTAAGCTCGCTAAGCGCTTCGTTCAGTACCTGCAACAGGAAAACACCATATATCTATTAGAAAAAGCGGTTTAATAATACTACTCTTATATTATGAAAATATTGAAACTCAAAAACTTAATTATGCAATGAAAAGATATTTTGCAAATATATTTTAATAGGATTTCGTCACCTACACGGTAGGAAGGGCGCACCTAAATCCGCCTGCAGAGAGCACATGCGAGCTCGAAGGCGTTGTACCGTCGCAGCTGTGAGCATGTGTGTTAACAGGCGGGTACAGGTGCGCCCGCCTTGCTTTAAACATAAGTATTAAAAGATGGAGGGTAATGGTTACCTAAAAATAAAAAATCATGCTTACGAGGTGGAAAAAATTGGGCGGATTATCTGTTACCGCTAAATATAGGATTGTTGCGCAGCTTGAAGTGGACGGAGTAGTGGAGAAGCCAGATGTGGTTGGCGCTCTATTTGGCCAAACAGAAGGATTGCTCGGAGAGGAGCTAGACCTTAGAGAGCTTCAAAAGGCCGGGCGCATAGGCCGTATAGAGGTACACATTGAAAGAAAGGGTAACAAGATGGTTGGAACAATAAAAATACCATCCAACCTTGATAGAGTGGAAACTGCATTAATAGCAGCAGCGCTAGAGACAGTAGATAGAGTTGGACCTTATCCCGCGCGCATATTGATCCAAAAGATAGAAGATGTACGAACAGAAAAACGTAAGCGGATAGTTGCAAGGGCAAGAGAGCTTCTAAAGAAATGGGAGGAGGTCGTGCCAGAAACGAGGGAACTGATAGAGGAAGTATTGAAAGGCTTTAAAGGCGGCGAACTCATACATTACGGTCCCGAGAAACTGCCCGCCGGACCGGACATAGAAAAGTCAGATACGATAATAATTGTTGAGGGGCGCGCCGATGTTCTCAACTTGCTTAGACACGGTTATCGCAACGTTATTGCGCTCGGCGGCGCCACGACATCCATACCTAAAACAATAATTGAGTTGGCAAAAAAGAAGAAAACAATTCTATTTGTAGACGGTGACCGAGGCGGCGAATTAATTATAAAGAATGTCTTGGGATCACTGCAGGTTGACTATATAGCGCGCGCCCCCGAAGGACGGGAAGTCGAGGAACTTACTGGCAAGGAGATTACTAGAGCTCTTAACTCCAAAGTTCCAGCCAAAGAATATCTAAAGAAGATACCGCCCCGCAAAATCAAGTCGGCAGTAGTAGAGACTGTGGAGGTTCCCGAGGTCGTAGTTGAGGATATAAAATCGCTACGGGGCACCCTGGAAGCAATAGTATACGATGAAAACTGGAGTCAGATAACTAAGATACCTGTCAGGGACCTGGCGGAGAAACTTGCAGAACTCAACGGTGCTAAGCATGTGGTATTTGATGGAATAATTACGCAGAGACTTGTGGACGTAGCGTATGAGAAAGGAATTGAAACCTTAGTAGGAGCTAGAATCGGAGACGTTGTTAAATTGCCTGAGAACTTAAAGCTGGCAACATTTGAAGATGTAAAGTCTAAATCAGAAGAAGAAAGCGAGGTCGGGGGAGGTGCATAACATCAACGTTCAGCCCAGGTCAGTCTCCTCATCCCTTCTTTTCTTATAAATTCTAGATTTTTATTTCTTCGCCATTAGCTGGAAATACTACTTCCCTATTTAGTTTATTTCTAACAAATTCTGCGAATTCTTCGCCTTGCTTCTCCTCTGAGTGTACCAAAAGGATTAGAGAGCTTTTAGGGGTTCTCGATATAGCTTCCAAAAGATCGTTTCTACCGCAGTGGGAGGAAAAGTCGAACCACTCTACTCTGGCGTTCACCTTCCCGGACTTGCTTGGAGACTCGAATATGCCTGTTTCAAGGACTTTTCTTCCAGGAGTATCCGGCACTTGATAACTCACGAAGAAAACGCCGTTTCGCGGATCCTCCATTATTCTTTCCATGTAGGAAACCGCCGCGCCGCCCTTCAACATGCCGGCTGGAGACACGATAATACAGGGTTTTTTCAATATTTTCTTCCGCATTTTAGCGTTACGGATTTTAGATGCTCTTCCCATAGCTTCCTTGTACATTTCAGGGTCGCGCAGATACTCTCCATGTTCTCCTATTATTTCTGCAGCTACCCTAGCCATCCCGTCATAATATATCGGATATTCTACGCCGTACTTGTAAAGTACGCATAGTATTTCCTGCGCGCGACCCACGGCAAAAGCCGGCACTAACACTATGCCACCGTTGTCAAGCACTTCGTACAAGCTTTCTATGAAACGCTTTTCGTTTTCTTCGCGTGATGGGTGATTAAAGCTTGCGTAGGTAGCTTCCATTATAATTATGTCCGCTTTTTCAAAGGCGCTGATTTCTCCACCTCTAAGTAGGCACGAATCTTCGAGGTTAAAGTCGCCCGTATATAGGATTTTTTTACCTTCTACTTCAAGAGTGAACATCGTGCTGCCGGGTATGTGGCCGGCTTCATAAGTCTTCAATACTCCTCTGCCTACTTCGTATTCCCCTCCAATCTCGGTCTTCACAGATCGTCTCATCATGGAGAGAAGCTCGACCATCTCGTAGGGAATATAGTACTTCGATATCTTCAGAAAATCCTTTATCAAAAGCTCTGAGAGCCCTAGGGTAAGAGGCGAAACGTAGAGCGTGGGTTCCACGCTAACGTATAGGAGAGGAATGCCTCCGCTGTGATCGAGGTGAGCGTGAGTTAAAGCGATGGCGTCAAGATCCCTAGGAGCAAAATGCTCGGGAAAGCGGGGGATATCCTCAGACACGCTGACTCCATAGTCGAAGAGAACGTTGGCATCGTCACTTTTAACTAGAATTCCAGCTCGTCCAACTTCTCTACCTGAACCGAGAATTTTTATTTTCACATAGACACCTTTCAAAATGACAATCCGCTATGATAAAAAGTTGTGGTCAAGCAGATAACGTGAAGATACGTACAGCCACCTTCTCAGACTTAAATGTTATAGAGACAATAGAAAGATCGAGCTTTAAGGCTCCTTATCCTAAGTCAATTCTTAAGGTTTTGATGATCCTTGCCGACGACGGCTTTATTGTAGCGGAAAAGCAGGGCAAAGTGGTTGGATATGCTATAAGCATAGTGGAAGCGGGAAAACGCGGGCATTTAATATCAATAGCAGTGGATCCGCGCTATCGCAGAAAGGGAATAGGTAAAACACTTTTAAAGCATAGCTTATCGTACCTTAAGAGCAGGGGAGCGCGAACCGTGTTTCTGGAAGTGCGGGCCAGCAATGTAGCGGCTCAAGCATTATACCGTTCCTTCGGCTTTAAAAAGGTCGGAATAAAGAGGAACTATTATCCTGATGGAGAAGACGCGCTAGTAATGGAGCTAAGGTTTGAGGACAATGACCGCTAAGCTTCGCCGATTACCGACAGGAAACATTGTGTATGGTGAACTTCCAAAAGGTTGTCAGCTCTGCCTTAGAGGCAGAAAATCAGTCATATTTGTGACCGGACTATGTCCGAGACGCTGCTTCTACTGTCCGCTAAGTAGGGAGAGAAAAGGCAAAGATGTAGTCTTTGTAAATGAACTCAAAGTAAGCGATGTGAGAGATATTGTTAGAGAAGTAGCCGTTTCTCTGTCGACTGGTGCTAGCCTTACTGGCGGAGACCCCTTAGTTAGGCCTAAGAGGACACTTAAAATTTTAAAGCTGCTAAAGAGCGAGTTTGGAGAGAACTTTCACGTTCACTTATATACTTCAGGCATTTCAGCAACCAGGGAGGTTCTCTCCGACCTAGTTAAGGCTGGGCTTGATGAAATACGCTTTCATCCTCCCGAAAATCTCGTCAATAAGTTACTCGATATAATTGCTCCGTTCGCTGAGAAACTGGACGTAGGCTTTGAGCTGCCGGTTCTTCCCAACGGAGAAAAAGAATTATGCGAAGTTATTGAGAAACTTGAAAAGGCAAACATAAAATTCGTGAACTTAAACGAGCTCGAGTTCTCCGAGACCAATTATGCTGCTCTCCTCCAACGCGGATACAAGCTGGCCGAAGACTATATCGCAGCAAAGGGCAGCAGAGAAACAGCGTTAAAAATCCTATATTACGCGCAACAACAAAAAGTCAGCTTATCTGTTCACTATTGCCCCGCAAATTCCAAAGACCTATTCCAGACAAGTCTCAGACTCTACCGCAGAGGCCTGGTAGCAGCGCATTATATCGACTATCTAACCGACCACGGAACAATAGTTAGAATAGAAGACGCCGAGAAAAATCCGCAGGCACCCCCTCTGCCGCTCGGAAAAGACAACAACACAGTTATCGCCAGAGTTGAATGGAGAAACTGGCTGGCGAAAGGCCGCCTAGTTGAGCGCCACCCAACATGGGACCGATTTCTCGTCTACTCGGAGAATTTATAATTATGTGGCCGGGCGGGGTTTTCCGCATTTCATAGACCGCGTAAAAGCTTCTCGAGCGGAGACCGTCGCCCGGCCATGTAATAATGTTTAACGCACGGCTATATAATCTATTCATTTTTATGGTGCTAAATTTTAGTAAAAAATACAGATATCAACTAAGCAGACTTTTAAAACTCAAAAAATATCCTACAAAATTTTTTTGTGAAAGTGCCTTCATTAGTCTTCAATATATTTATAATACTTTCTCTGAAAAATTATTATAATAATCAAGTAAATTTCAGTTTAAAAATAACAAGGTATTTATACCGAAAAGCTATTTTCTATTTCGGTGAGAAAGCATGGCCGAGTGGACTGCTTTCGACGTAAAGGCAAAGAAGAAAGTGAAAATCAAGGACCCCAAGTTCGTGAAACTGAAAAACAACAGATGGGCTGTAACCGGCATAAGCGCTGAGACTGGCATAAAAGTCTTCAGGTTCCTGAGCAAAGCCGAAGTAGAGAAACTAAAGAAACAGGGTAAAATTAAAGAGTAAAAAATTATTCTTTTAAAATTTTATCAACTTTTTTTACTAGTTTTTTATTTTCCCCGTACTCTTCTAGTATCTCAAGAACTTCTAGAGTTCTCTCTCTCAGAAAACCTTTAACATCGTAGCCCAGCCTTGCGTACTCCTTAGCAATAACGATATCGGCTAGGAGTTCTGCAAGCCTAGCTATGTCCTCTGCTTTATCTCCGGCTTCACTACCAAAGACTAGCCTCTCAACCACGCAGCCCAAATCAACATCGATACACTCTATCAAGGAAAGAGCAATATGGAGGGAAAGTAAAGTATGTTCAGCGTATGTTTCAGCGATTGACGGGTGAACACCAACGCTGAACCAAAT
>Ga0209410_1000660_pt1 | contig 16107 bp, 11 predicted proteins | sample Mar14436cmmetaG_FD_184135 | JGI IMG/M metagenome (GOLD analysis project Ga0209410, IMG submission 184135) | Marine hydrothermal vent microbial communities from Guaymas Basin, Gulf of California to study Microbial Dark Matter (Phase II) - Marker... ... | reverse complement strand
CCACGCGGCCATGACCCTATTCAGGAACGCTGTCGAGGATCAGCCCCTAGAGAAGTGGCTCAAGGAATATGTCTGGCCAGTTGAGGAGAGGTTGAAGCCCGAGCATGTGAGGGTTGGGACTAGGGCGGCTTGTGCCGAGATGGCCTTGGCCGGGATAACGTGCTTCAACGACCAATACTTTTACATGGATCAAGTCGCCGAGGCCGCGGTCGAGGTCGGGATCAGGGGAGTTCTATGCGAGGGGATGATCGAGGGATTCGACGAGGAGAAGGGGAGGGAGGCCCTCAAGAGGGGGGTGAGCTTCGCCGAGAAATATAATGGCTGGAGGGGGATGATCTGGACTAGACTCGGCCCACACGCCGAGTATTCATGTAGTCTGGAGTTTTTGAGGAGGGTTAGGGAGGAAGCGGATAGGCTTGGAGTCGGGATCCACATCCATCTAGCCGAGGCGAAGGCGCCGGTCGACGAGTTCATCGAGAAGCATGGGAAGAGCCCTGTGAAGGTCTTGGACGAGATGGGATTCTTCAAGGACGACGTCATAATAGCCCACGCGATCTACCTAGACGATGAAGACTTGAAGATACTCTCGGAGAGGAATGTGGCCGTCGCCTACAATCCGGTCTCCAACATGAAGCTCGCCTCTGGAGTCGCTAGGGTGGCTGAGATGCTGAAGCTCGGGATCAGGGTCGGAATAGGGACCGATGGGCCTGGAAGCAATAATAGCCTAGACCTACTCCAAGACATCAAGATCGGAACCCTCCTCCAAAAGACGAGATACATGGATCCAACGGTCTTGCCGGCCAAGCAGGCCCTATGGATGGCCACGAGGGGAGGCGCCGAGGCTCTTAACCTCTCAGACATGATTGGGAGTATAGAGGTTGGGAAGAGGGCGGATATTGTGGTGATAGATACGAGGAGGATAAGATATATTCCGGTCAGAGATCCATATACCGCGATAACCTACTGCTCCTCAGGATCCGATGTCAAGGATGTGATAGTTGATGGAAAGACAATCGTTAGAGATGGAAGGCTTCAGACGATGGATCCTCAAAAGATCGTGAAAGATCTTGAAGACGCCGTCCGAGAATTGTTCGAGGGATGAGCGGCAACTCACTAGATACAGCCTATAAAGCGCGCTGGAAAACTCTCCCTAAACTCCCTCAAAATTTTCTCAGTTTGATTGAAGTCGAGCTTCGGGAATTCGATATACGCATCCCTAATATGTATCGTTGATTTTACGTTAGGGCATAGAATGATGTCCGCGATGTCCTTCAACAGGTTTATCCCATCCTTGAATCCTGTTGGGACGGCGACAATTATTTTCCCACTCCACCGTTTCTTTATGCTCTTGATCGACGCGAGCATGGTGTATCCGGATGCTATTCCATCATCGACTAAGATCATCGTCTTGTAGTGCGTTATATCCGCGATCCTCGTCCCAAATCTCTTCAGCATTTCATCTATCTTATTCCTCGCAGATCTTAGCTGTTCCTCAATGACTACTTGAGTTATATTGAATCGTTTCACGTTCTCCCAGTTTATCTCCACAACCCCATCAAAGCTTAGGGCGCCGAATCCTCTCCTCTCCTCCCATGGGATTAAGAGCCTTGCGACGATCATGAGGCCTAAGTCGATGCCCAGTATTCCAGCTAGAGTCGTTCCTATCGGAACCCCGCCATTTGGAATCGCCGCCAAGCAAGTATCCTCATCGACGAGCCCCTCGATCGCATCCGCCAAGATCTTGGCCGCGTGAATCCTATCCCGATAAATCTTTAGCCTCCCCCTCAGGCTCCTCTCCTCAATCACCTTAGCGATCAAAATCATGTATAGAGTGATCCTAGACCCTTTTATTGTTTAAAGCACGGCTCCAGTCCCGATAAAGCTATTCCGATACAAATCTGAGAGATTGCTTCAGGAAAGTCCTCAGGTCATAAGCTCATCGACCCTCTCCGTTCAAACCACGGAATATCAAAAATCTTTGTATAAGATGACTATATACGCCTATAAAAAAATTTATATATCTATAGAACTCAATCTTTCCTCGATGTTTGTGGGTAGAAAATCAAATATGGTTTTGTCGCTGATACTTGTTGCGCTACTTTGCGGAGCCTTATCGATCGCCTTTATCCCTAAGGTAGCGGCTCAGCCGAAGGACAAGCTCGTTATACTGCTATTCAATAACGATAGATATGCTGAGGCCTTTAGGGAGTGGTATAGGGAGAGGACTGGAAGGGACGTAGAGGTGGAGTGGTCCTATCCTGGGACACCTGTGGCTGTTCGGCAGATCATAGAAGCCGGAGGGAAGCCGAATTGGGATATCTTCTTCTGGCCTGAGTACGAAGCTGTTGAAGTATTGGAGAGCAAAGATCTCCTAGAGCCATTCTATCTTCCAGATGATCCCGAGTGGCAGGCGATAAATAAGAGTATACCAGCTGATTTCTCTGGAATACCTCTTAAGGACTTAGATCCGGCCCACGGCAAATATAATTGGTGGGCGCAGTTCATGGATAGCTACGTGATAATGTATAATACCGAATACGCCAAGCTCTACAACATTCCAGAGCCTAAGGATTGGCCGGACTACACGGATCCTATCTACATGGACAAGATCGCTATGACTCCACCCAAGAAGAGCGGCGGCCAACATGCAGCCGTAGAGGTATTGTTGCAGTGGTATGGATGGACTGAGGGATGGAAACTCCTCCACATGATGGGAGCTAATATGGGTAAGTTCGGGGAGAGGAGCAGCGAGCCTCCGACATGGGTGGAGAAGGGAGAGTTCGGATTCACCTTCGCCTCAGTCGGATATGCGATAGCCAAGAAGCAAGCAGGCGCCCCGATCGAATGGTTCTTCCCGCCTAAGGAGGGCGAGCAGAAGATCACCACCTTCTCGCCACTCTACATATGCATGCTCAAAGGCGCTCCCCACAAAGAGGTGGCCATAGAGTTCATGAAGTTCGCATTATCAGCCGAGGGAATGCGTGAGTGGCTGAATAGAAAACCTCCGTCATACTTGCTTCCAGTCGTCGCCGAAGCATATGAGGGAATAACCGTCAGTATTCCGAATATCTATAAAGCAGGGATTAAGGTTGTGAACTACGACTCAAGACTAGCGGCGCAAAGATACTTGGTATTGAACGAGTTATTCGATGTAATGATCGTGAAAAAGCACTCCGATCTCAGAGATGCATGGACGAAGCTAATCGATGCGAAGAAGGCCATAGAGAAGGCTGAGGCTGAGAGAGGGGAGACTCCTGAGGTTGTAGCAGCAAAGCATATTTACGAAAACGCTTTAAGGACTTTGGGAGCTGTGCCGATATCTGAAAGCTGGGCTGCCACCTTCGGATCGAAATTTGAGTCGGATCCAGAGTTCCGCGAGAAACTCATAGGCGAATGGACGACCTTTGCGAGCGAGAAGTATAGCAAGGTGAAGGAGCTTGCCGACCAAATCATGGATGTATTGAAGATTAAGCCTGCTGCAGCCGCAACTGTTACCGTGTCCAAGACCATAACATCTACTGTAACCAAGACGGTTGGAGCTGCTGCCACCGTGACCCAGACAGTTACCCAGACCAAGACGGCGACTCAAACCGTGACGGCGGCCGCTCCGCCCGCTAAGCCAGACTATGGTATGCTGGCCATAGGTCTAATAATAGGGGCTGTGGTTGTCGGTTCGATAGTCTACCTCATCGCTAGGAGAAGAGGTTAACGTCGATGCGGCTGAGACGAAACTCAATAATCCCCCCTATTTTTCCCCTCAATAAACTCATTAGCCATATCCTAATACCAATCAGTTTAATGACTATATTCAGCATCTTCATAGTTTACCCAATACTAGTCATTATAGCTGGAGTATTCATGGTTGATGGAAAATTCACATTAAGAAATCTCTTAATCATAACCTATGATCCAATGCTATCCATGATAATAATCAATACTCTAATAATGGGGGGACTGGTGACCCTGATAACGCTGATTCTCGCGGTGCCATACGCCTACATACTGAACAGATATGATATCCCCTTTAAATCATTCTTCCTGCTCATCACCTTACTCCCCTTCATCTCACCTCCATACGTAGGGGGTCTAGGATACATAAACATGTTGGGGAGGCATGGAGTGATCAGCTTATCACTTCTCAAGTTAAGGATCATAGATAAACCTCTTGACATCATGTATGCGGTTACCCCGCTATTTAACCCCATGACCGGGGCTAGGATCGCGGAGATACATTGGGGCCTTATCCTGATATGCGCATTAACCTATTTCCCCCTAATGGCCTTAACTTTTTCAGCTGCACTTCAAAATGTGGATGAATCATTGGAGGAGGAAGCCTATATTCTCGGCTCCAAACCCCTGACGACCTTCTTCAAAATAACCTTAAAATCAGCCATGCCCGGATTAATCTCAGGTATAATACTCGTCTTTATATCTTTCGTGGACGAGATTGGAATACCGTTGATAGTAGGTTATAGAAATGTGATGGCGGTCGCCGCGTATGAGGCTATAGAGGAGAGCAGCTTCTATTATACTCCGAAGGGTTATGTGCTTTCGCTCCTCATGACGGCCATCGGGCTGCTAATCCTCTTCCTAGGTAGGAAATATGTCTCCCTCTCAAGATATGTTAGCGTCGTGAAGGGAGCAGCTAGATATAGAAAAATTGTGAAAATAAGAGGCATTAAGCGGATCATCGTGATGCTATTCATGATCTCGATGTCCATCTTGCTCTCGATCGGCGCTATCGGCATCATCATTGCCGCGTTTGCAGAGAGGTGGTATCTCACCCCTCTTCCAACTAAAGTAGGATTAAAGAACTTCGAGGTGGTCTTCGAGGAATACTCCACCCTGTTTAGGAATAGCGCCATCTATAGCGTAACTGCAATGATCATTGGGATGATCATGAGCGCCTTGATATCCTATATAATGGTCCGAATGAGATTATCTTATTCAGGCATCTTGGATTACATATTGACGCTACCGCTTGTCGTCCCGGGAGTAGTTATAGGTATAGGGACTTGGGCTATCTGGAGGGGGACTCCATTAGATCCATTCGTGAACCCGATAACCATAATAGCCTTAGTTATAGCGTTCAGGAAACTCCCATATGCTTTTAGAGGGATCTATGCTTCCACCCTCCAGATTCCTCCAGAGTTTGAGGAGGCCGCGCTCACTCTCGGTGCGAGTAGGGTAAGGACCTTCTTTAAAATTATGTTACCGGCTCTGGCACCGGCTCTGGTTGCTGGAGGACTTCTAGCTTTCATAGCTGGAATAACTGAACTTTCATCCACATTAGTGCTCTCTGCCACCAAAAGCGCTGGAAGCCTAACCGTGGGGATCTTCCTAGCCCTGACCGATATAAGGCATGGCCCGCCTGTCGGCTCAGCCATAGCGATGATAATAATAATAACTTGCCTAGTCGTTTCCTACTTAGCGAATCTCTTCGCGAAGAAAACCATAGGCGGATTGAGGTTGTTCTAAAATGTCCTACTTAAAATTTATAAACGTGGACGCTAAACGTATAAAAGGGTGGGGCAAATGGTTGTCGTGAAACTCATCAACTTGACAAAGGTTTTCGGGAAGGAGGTGGCGGTAGACAACGTAAACCTCGAAATAGAACATGGTTGTTTCTTCACACTACTAGGTCCCTCGGGATCGGGTAAATCTACAACTTTGAGAATGATCGCCGGGCTTGAGGAGCCCACCAAGGGTGAGGTAATGTTCGATGGAAAACCCGTAACCCACTTACCACCATACAAGCGGGGTGTTGGGATGGTCTTCCAGAATTACGCCCTCTGGCCTTTCATGACAGTATTCGATAATGTGGCCTTCGGCTTAAAGATAAGGAAGCTTCCAAAAGAAGAGATAAAGAAAAGGGTGAGGGAAGCTTTAAGGCTCGTCCAACTTGAGGGAATGGAAAAGAAATACCCTCATCAACTCTCAGGAGGCCAGCAACAGAGAGTTGCTCTCGCCAGAGCTCTCGTCGTGAATCCAAAGATACTATTGCTCGACGAGCCGTTATCAAACTTGGATGCAAAGCTTAGAATAGAGATGAGGAGAGAGATAAGAAAACTTCAAAAGAGCCTCGGGATCACAACGATATACGTCACGCACGATCAGGAAGAAGCTCTCGCGATAAGCGATAGGATCGCGGTGATGAATCATGGAAAGGTCATCGCCACTGGAACACCTTATGACGTATACGTCAATTGCCCCGATGAGTTTATCCTCTCCTTCGTCGGGCATACAAACTTTATAGAAGGAAAGGTAAAGAGAGTCTTAAAGGATGGTAGGGTCCTCGTGGAAACACCGCTTGGAGACCTCACCCTCATGAACGCTGAGGGGATGCCAAAGAAAACTTATCTCCTAGGATTCCGCCCAGAATACGCGAAACTAACTAAAAAACGGACCAGACCAAATGCACGTGAAGCAAAGGTAGTCGTCAAGGAATTCCTAGGTAAATTCACGAGATATGAGGTTAAAGTGGACGGTCAGACGATTGTCGTTGACCTGATGGCTAAGGATGATCCGGGATATGCGGAAGGGGATGGCGTATATGTCGACGTAGACGAAGATCACGTAATGGTGATCCGCGGATAATACGTCTGTAAAGTCGAAATCTACGTCCGAGACCCGATCTTCATATGCTTTCACCGAACTCTGTAAGTTGATTAATTATATCAAAATGCCTCTCGGTTTCCTTATAGATCTCCAGATATACCTTGAACAGGCGATCGTAAAATTCAAAGAGTTTCTTATCAGGTGTGGTTACTTCAAATCCATCGATTAAGCTTCTTATATCCGAAAAACTCCGAAAAACTCCAGCTCCTACGCCGGCGAGAAATGCGTCACCTATGGGCGCGCCTAACATCTTCTTTGAATATAGTTGTTTTATTCCGGTAATATCTGAGACTATCTTCCTCCATAACCTGCTTTTAGCTCCCCCATTCACGGCCCTTATTTCCCTGACCTCAACTCCAAGCCTCTTCGCGATCTCTATATGTTGTCTTATAGCATACCCTATTCCCTCTAAAATCGCCCTATAGAGATGCGCTTTGGTGTGAGCTATTGTAAGGCCATAGACCACACCCCTCGCATTGGGATTCCATATGGGAGTCCTCTCACCTAAAAAGTATGGTAAGACGATTATTCCCCCGCTCCCCGGACTTATCTTTTCAGCCTCTTCATCCAATACCTCGTAGACGCTTCTCCCCATTTTCTTCGATAATTCCATCTCTTCATAAGCGAAGTTTCTCGAGAACCATCTTAAGATGGAGCCCGTTGTAACCATCTCGCCTCCGAGAACATACTTTTCCGGGAGAACATAATAGCTGGACAGCAACCTTCCTTGGGGATCGTATAGTATGTTGTCGCTGATAACATACCAGCAATTCGTCGACCCGTATATTAAAGATGAATCTCCCTCATCTATCGAACCAATGCTTAAGGATGACATTAATGAGTCAGGTCCTCCAGCGATTACCGGAGTTTCCGGCTTTAGACCTGTCTCCCTTGAAGCATCTGCGGTCACGTATCCCACCACCTCATGAGAATCGCAGATCTCTTGGGGGAGTATGTGTGTGTCTCCACCTATAGCAGACGCGAGATGAGCGGTCCAACATCCCCTCCTAATGTCAAAGTATGGCGCGTAAATGCTCGCGGTGGCCTTGTCGATCACAGCTTTGCCGGTTAGCTTAAAGACGACGAACTTTTCGGCATTCAATATCTTCCAGGTCTTCCTGTATTTTTCTCCCTCCATCCTCTTATACCAGAGTATCTTATATCCGGCAAAGTAGGGGTCTGGGAAATTCCCGGTTGTCCTTATAATCTCCTCCAGACCCACCCTCTCAACAAGCTCTCTGCACTCATGTATGGCTCTTCTATCCGAGTATATTATTGCCATCCTTATGGGATTACCGCTTTTATCGACTGGAACTATGCTGGGTGAGAGGCCGCTCACACCTACACCAACTATGTATCTTGGACTCACTTTGGATCTCTTTAAAATCTCTCTTATCACGATCCTGAAATCATCCCAATAGCATTTGATAGGATCTTGCTCAACCCATCCAGGTTTGACTACGTTGACCTCATGCTCTACATAACTTGACGCCAATACATCACCCTCAGAGTTCATCAGGACTCCTTTAGTCGATGACGTTCCGATATCCACTCCCAAAAGATATTCTTCCGTCATTATTACTTCCTTGCATAATGTGTGTGGTGATCGATATGAATCTTCTTCAAGAAATGTTTTTATATAGTCAAAATCCCGATAGAAAGGGTGAAAAGATGTCAGCCGAATCTGATAAGATGGTTTTGGATGCGAAGAAGAGGAAGTCTGCTTTTAAATTAAATCCGGACAAAATTATGAGAAGCGCCACGGAGATGGGCTTTGGATCTAAGAGCTTAGAGTTGCTTAAGAGGGCTTTAGCCGTAGAATCATTAGGCTCTATGCCATTTAGCCTCTATCGCGCTCCTCCAATAATCGAGAGAGCTGGTGAGGGAGCCGTGATTTATGATGCAGACGGCAAGGAGTATATCGACATGATCGCCGGCTTCTCCGTCAATAACATAGGATATCATAGAAGAGAAGTGTTGGATGCTATAATAGAACAATTCAAGAAAATAAGTCAATATGCTGAGATGCTCAGCGAGGTTAGGATAAAGTTATCGGAGTTATTGGTCAAGGTAACGCCTGGAAATTATCCGAAGAAAGTATTCTATGGTGTAACGGGCACCGACGCAAACGAGATAACCCTAAAGCTCGTTAGATTCTATACGGGTAGAGCATATGTGATGACTCATTGGGCAGATTATCATGGAAGAACATCTGCTGTCTCGGCTTTAACCTCTTCGTTTTCGACTTGGGCTCAGACATACCCTGTTCCGCCCTCAGATCCAGCTATAGTTAGATTTCCCTTCCCATACTGCTATAGATGTCCATTTGGCTTGAAGAGAGATAGTTGCGGATTAGCTTGCCTACATCATGTAGAATACATGTTAGCCTCATCATATTACGGACTTTCAAGCCCGGGAAAAGGATTGACTAATGTCGCCGCCTTCCTAATAGAACCGTTCCAGAGCGCAGCCGGATACATAATTCCCCCAGATGAATATCTTCCAGGAATTTATAAGATAGCGAAAGAGAGGGATATATTGTTTGTCGTCGATGAGATTCAGACCGGATGGGCTAGAACTGGAAAATTGTGGGCCGTAAACCATTATCCCGGAATAGAACCTGATATTATCTTGGTGAGCAAGTCTATAGCTGGAGGGCTGCCATGCTCAGCAGTCGTGGGAAGAAGTGAAATAATGGACTCATGGGGTCCCGGGGCCTTTTCAACCACCTTCGCAGGATATATGCTTGCTGCCGCCTCGGCCCTTAAAACAATAGAGATAATAGTCTCCGAAGACCTCGCCTCGCAAGCTGATAAAAAGGGCAGGTACTTCCTTAAGGGGTTAGAAGAGCTCAAAGATAGGCATCCGATATTAGGTGATGTGCAAGGGAAGGGTCTTTACATAGGATTGGAGTTCGTCAAAGACGAGCGCGAAAAGACGCCTGCAGCTAAAGAGACTGAGTGGATGGCCTCAAGGCTCCTAGAGTTGGGGATGTTGGTGAAGAGAGCCGGATACTTTAGAAACAGATTTGCCCTATCCCCTCCACTGAACATAACATATCAGCAGATCGATAAGGCCATCGAGATATTTGACCGAGCTTTCGCGGAAGCTGAACAAAAATTCAATATAAAGAAATCATAAATTATTCTTTCAAATTTTTCATGATGAGTCTATTGACCCCTTCTCATTCATTTAAAATGCTGATTTTGAACCCTAGAAGGGCCACTAAATTTAAGATCTTTTAAGGCTCGCGGATATGGTTTAAATAGAAATCGATATAACATTCCTAACATGAAGTTAACCTTTGGCGATAAGGCTTTCATCTCCGTAAGTTTATTCTTTGGGATCTGCTTATTGTGGCTGAGATTCTTCGGTAAAGAATCGTTATGGATATGCGCGCTTATAGCGGCTCCCGCGGCGATAGCCTTCGTTAAACTGCTGTCAAAGCTCTAGGGAGTTCTAGCGACTAATAGCTCCGAAAGTCAACCCTCTTACCAGATATTCTTGAATGAACCAGCATGCAAGTAACGCCGGTATAATGGAGATCGTGATGGTAGCGGCCATAGGACCTATCAGCACTCCAGCCATAGTCCAATAGCTGGAGACCAAGAGCGTAATCGTCTTAACCCGAGTGCCCGCCAAAATTAACGCATATAGGAATTCGTTCCAAGCGAATATGAATACAAGGATAATTGTGGCGATCAAGCCCGGAATGGCTAGGGGTAAATAAATCCTGAAGTATATTTGGAGAGGATTAGCGCCGTCTAGCTCAGCCGCCTCACCAATTTCTGGAGGAATTTCCTGGTAAAACGACATTACTATCCAGATCGCAAGTGGCAAGTTAAATGTTGTGTAGCATAATATTAGCGCCAGATAGGTGTCGAAGAGGCCAAATATCTTGAATATCACGAATAAGGGTATTCCAAAAGCCACGGGAGGCCCCATCCAGAAGCTGAGGAACCAGAACGCGACGGAATCTTTTCCAAAGAAGTGATACCTCGTGAGGGGAAAAGCAGCTAAAGATGCGAGAAATGTGGTTAATACTGCAGTCGAGATGTCTATGAATATCGTGGATCCAAGCACACTCCATAGATTTGTTCTCGTGATCACAAAGTCATATTGACTTAATGTGGGGTTAAAGATAATAGCCTCAGGAACGTTCGTAAGTTTCGTCGGCTTAAAAGATGTCAAGAGTATCCAAAAGACCGGGAGTAGGATTATTATATAGAGTATGACGACGATCGGGTAAATGATGAGTTTCTTTCTCATACCATTCTTTGATCCACGTCCCATCACACTCACCTCAGACTTCCGATCAATTTATCTCGCACCTTTATGAAGATGAAGCATATTATCATGACCAAGTAAAAGAAGAAGACGGCCTCAGCGGAGGCATAACTTGTGTTGAAGAATTTAAACGATTCCATGTAGATTGTAAAACTCAAACTCTCGGTTGAATAGCCGGGACCTCCCATCGTTATAGCATAGATTATGTCATATACTTTAAAGGATTGGATGAATTTCAACAAAAAGACTATGAATAATATCGGAGCGAGGAGAGGTAATTTAATATATCTGAATACTTGGATGTCGGATGCCCCATCAACAAGTGCAGCTTCAATCGGTTCACGGGGTAATGATTGTAGACCTGCATAAATTATCAAATAGCAGAATGGCGCCCATCTCCAGCAATCCGTTAACAGTAAGGTTGTGAATGTTGCAGGGAATCCGAGTAGAAACTCGACCCTCAAGCCTGTTATCGATCTTATGATAAATGGTATGAATCCAAGCTCACTGTGAAGTAGGAATCTCCACATCAACCCGCAAGAAATCTCTGGAATCAATAAGGGTAAGATTATAAGTCCTTTCAATATTTTGTTCCCTCTAAACCTCTGAGAGAGGAGGACTGCGAAGCCTAATCCAAGTAAGGTTGCAAGCAGCGCGGAGGAGAATGAGAATAGTGAGGTAAAGCCTATACTATACATGAACTTGTTGTCCTTCATAAATTTCTCATACAAATCTACGCCGGCGAATATGGGAGGTCTCGGAAACGCCACAGACCAGTGATGTGCACTCATATATACAGCCCAGAAGAATGGTATTTCTCCGAATAAAACAAAGAATACTGAGCTAGGAATTAAAAAAATGAGGAGGTATTTGACGCCGGGATGCCTCATCCGACTTCCTCCTTTAGCTATCCAGTCGGCATGGGTATGTGGACTTTTCCGGGCTCATATCCATATCTCTTTAACACGTCTTCGATCCTACTCTTTGCACTCTTCAATGCATCCTCGACTGGCTTAAGACCCGTGACTGCAGCGGAGAATTCCTCACCCAATACATGCACTATCTCTTCACCTCCAAGGATCGGCGGCACGATCGCTAGTGAATTCTTCACCGCTTTATACTGCTCGTCAATATATGGGAACTTTGCATGCAGGTCTGGATCCTTGAATACTGAGGTCCTTGTTGGAGCTCCGCCTAGCAACGCCCTCTTCTTGCACGTCTCAGGGTTTTCAACCCAAGCTAGGAACTCGTAAGCGAGATCCTTGTTCGGAGCATTCTTCGGTATAGCCCATCCCCAAGCCCCTAGGACGCAGGTTCCAGGCAAGGCCTTGACAGACCATTTCCCAGCGGTCTTACTTCTCTCCGGGTCATTTAGCGCCCCGATCATCCAATTATAGGTTATCATCATCGCCGCGTGGCCTGGATGAGCGAATGCGAATGCTTCATCGAACTCCCAGTGAATAGATTCAGGTGGAGCGCAGTCTTTCAATACCTTCTTATAGAGCTCTAAGCCCTTTGCAGCCTCCGGACTATCTATCACCACGTTTAGCTTCTCATCAAAGACTCTTCCACCCGCCCCATAGACGTAGTTTAGTCCCTCCTCTACGACCTTATACCCTCTCTTGGCTTGCGCCGCCATACCATAAAAGTCTGGAGGCTTTGTTAATTTCTTTGCGATCTCATAGATCTCGTCCCAAGTCTCTGGAGGCTTCGGGATGAGATCTTTCCTATACATTAAAGCTACTGCGTAATTGTAGTATGGGAGCATGTAAAGCTTTCCATCTTTCCAGTATTTTCCAACGGTCCACAGCAATGAAGGCAGATAGTCATCTATCTTAAGTTCTGGATGTTCTTCCACAAAATCATCTAGGGGCTCTAGCCATCCGCCTTCATCGAACTCGGCTACCCATGGATTATCAACTATGATTACGTCATAGGCTCCCTTCGATAACATGAAGTTTGAAATGAGCTTTTCGTGCATGACGGGATAAGCGGCGAGCTCGAAGACGGCGTCTATTCCGGTTTTATCCTTGAACTCATCTAGCAATTTACTGATATAATGGGCCTCGGGTACGTCCTCCAAGTAAACCTTTATCTTTCCAGCCTTCTTGGTCGGCGTAGCCGTGGCCGTTACGGTCTTCGTTGTGGTCACCGTGGTAGTCACGGTTTTGGTTACCGTAGCGCCCACTGTTTTAGTCACTGTCCTAGCTGGGGCAGCTGACATTCCTGCGTAATAGCCTGCTACACCCGCAACTGCTCCCGTTATGATAACTCCGATGGCAAGCTTGCCCGCAGTTGAGATCGCTTTCCTCCTAGAAATTTTCTCCTTCAAAAGATTATTTGAAGATTCCATTCCCTTCATCAGAACATTAAATGGGTTCCAGAGGGATTTATATTTTTCTCAATATCCTCAGTAAAACGCCTTCAGTAGGGGCGAATGCCATGCCCTAATGTTCTCAAAGATGTTATGACATCGACATTTTAATGACACTTTCTAGAAGTTGTAGGCCCGTGATCTTGAACGGGCTACGATTACATTCCCTTTCAGAGAAACGGGTGATACGACCCTTATACTCGTGAGCTCCCCCGTATATTAGTAGTGGCGTCGGATCGGCTGTATGCGCCTTAAGCTCGCATACTGTGGCATGGTCGGCTGTTATACAAAGAACAACATCGTGCAAATCTATCCTCGACATTAACTCTGCTAAAAAGTACTTGTCCCAAGTTTCCAGTACATGCTTTTTCCTAAGTGCATCGCCATCATGCGCTGCGTCATCAGCCTCATCAAAATGCGAATATATCACATCATATTCTCTTATCTTTTGGGCTATTATTCTGGCCCTTTCTGCATAATAAGCACCCAAGTTTTCATGTGGAGCGATTTGCGGCACGTCTATAACCTCCATTCCAACCAACCTAGCTATCCCTCTTTCCGTCGGTAACCTAGCTTGCGCCGCGAATCTAAGATTATACTTATCCGATAACTTAACATGACCTTTCGGTAGCCTATTGCCCGCCTGTCTAGTCACTATTACATTAGCCTCAAGCATCTTTAATTCCCGTCTATATCTGTTTATTGGATGTTCACGCAATTTTTCACGCGTTTCCTTGACAAATTCATTGACGGCTTCACAGGCTCTTCTCGCCTCGATGGAATTATTTAGAGGCTTACATTCGTTTAAGAGCTTTGGCTGATCGGCTCTCCAAGGATCCACGTCGCTGATTTCCGCATCAAGCCATCCCTCAGAATGCTTAATGACCAAAACCCCCATATAGTCTACTGTATGCTTAAAAACAAATGAAGCATTCTTAATTTCTATGTTCTCATTTATGAACCGCTCCAATATCTGTGCCTCGCCCTTGGTGAGTGTGCGGCCAACTCTCCGGTCTAACAACGTTACCCCATCGTCGGCTAATGTTGCAAAATTACAATGTAATGCTAATTCACCATCATTAAATGGCAATCCTTCAGCAATGACATCGAGTATGGATCTGGGAGCTTTAATTTTCTTCGGGTCGTATCCAAGGAGACTTAGGACTGCTAAATCGCTCGTGGGCTCGCTTAATCCCAATGAATTGTCAACCGAGCCTATAAGCGAGGCTGAAATAAGGCTCTCTACACTCGGCATCGATGCTGCTTCAAGCGGAGTTTGCCCATTCAAGGCCGTTGATGGCCTATCGCCCAATCCATCTATAACCAACAAAATGATCTTTTTCATGATCCAGCGGCTTGTTGTGGAAGCTATTTATATATTTTAACGCAACTCATTTCCCATTCGGAGAAAAGAGTAGCTGACTAGAGAATAACCCGGAAGTAGGAGTCTTGCTCAAGTTCTCTGCCAATTGAATGCGTGGAATCTATGCCCTTAGATTCGTTGAGGATCATTCCTTCAGCTATCTTGGCGGTCGATTCCCGCATGAATTATTTCCAGTGGGATTTTTAGCCTAAGGCTTAAGTAGATATAACTCCGGGTTATCTCGAAAGATATATGGAGGGAGTTAAGCCGGTCCATGGCCACGCATTCTTCACCCTAGGTATGGGGGATGTCTTCAGCCAGATACTGGTCTTCGACTACTATGATCCTGGAAGATACTATTATCGCCTCCTCAAAGATGGAGATGGTTACAGGGGGGAGATGGATAGGCTTCTCGAGAACATGAACGCTCTACTATCGGAGGAGGTGACCCTTATAAATGGTGAGAGGGTTTCAGCCGAGGCTTTGACGATCAACCTAGATTTCCGAGGGGCTGCCGAGAGCCCGGTGATCTCATTCTACATAGAGTTTCCCGGAAAACTCTTCCACGGCGGGAGAAATGTCTATGAGTGCTTCTATGAGGAGGGGGTCGCCGAATACGATTACGAGGTATACTGGTTTCTTCCAAGGGGTTCTAGGATAATTGAGGTTGAGACATCGACGGATTATGAGGTCTTTGGCGAGAGGTTTCTGGTTATGTGGGCTAGGAGGGGAGATCGCTATTCGGGCCATGAGAGGATCGCGTTCACGCTCCCCCAGCTTCAATCAATTTCCTAATCTTCTCAAGCTTCTTCTTACTGAGGGTGTGGGTTGGCTTCTCAGGGATAATTCCCTCAGGCCTATAGATCAAGACCAGTATTAGGGCTATTCCGAGGAGGAGATACTCAATCCAAACCACGTCGAACGGTAAGAAGGGTTGGAGGCCACTCTTATAGAATATTATGAGCTTTCTGAGGGTCACGAATAGGGTTGCTCCAAGCAAAGTTCCAAAGTTGTTGGCCGCCCCGCCTATCACGACCATGACCCAAGGCCAGAAGGTGTAATACACTCTATCATAGCCTAATGCGTTTACGCTTCCGGAGAGGAATGCGTAGAGCGCTCCGCCTATCGCCCCTATCGCCGACCCTATCATTAGGGTCTTCATCCTAAGCCTCACCACATCTTTTCCATATGCTTCGGCCACAACCTCGTTATCCCTCATCGCCCTAAGAGTTCTCCCTATCGGAGATCTGCTGAGTAGCTCGACGTAGATGAATATGATTATGGCTGTGGCCATGATGACGGTTGAGGCGAGGGCGAGTCTAAGCTCTCCTCCAACCCATCTAAATGGGTCTGGAACGGATATTCCAACAGTCCCGCCTATCAGATCCCTATAATTGTATCCTATCATCCTAAGGATCTCCGCCATCGCTAGGAGGGTTATCGCGAGATAATCCTCTCTAAGCCT
>Ga0209410_1000656_pt1 | contig 16161 bp, 17 predicted proteins | sample Mar14436cmmetaG_FD_184135 | JGI IMG/M metagenome (GOLD analysis project Ga0209410, IMG submission 184135) | Marine hydrothermal vent microbial communities from Guaymas Basin, Gulf of California to study Microbial Dark Matter (Phase II) - Marker... ... | reverse complement strand
AATTTATAGAGATATAGTTGAAAGATACTGGATAAAAGAGCCAGAAATTGTAAAGCTTTTAATTAAATTCGTAGCCTCTTCCCTTTCTTCACAGCTCTCGATAAACAGGGTATTCAATGTGCTGAAATCGCATGGAATAAAATTAAGTAAAAAAACATTATACTCCTATTTCAAATATTTAGAAAATGCTTTCTTCTGCTTTTCCCTGAAAAAATTTGCTTTTTCTGAAAGGAAATCGGAGCTATCTATCCCAAAGGTATATTTATCCGACACGGGAATTGCAAATTACCTTCTAAAAACAAAAATAAGCGAAAATATAGGGCAGCTAATGGAGAATGTCGTTTTTCTAGAACTTAAGAAAAACGAATTATTGGGAGAAATAACCTCATTATTCTACTACAAAGACTACCAACAAAGAGAAGTAGATTTTTTAGTTAAGGAGGGAAGCAAGATAAAGCAACTTATCCAGGTAACTTACGCGAATACCTTTGATGAGATAAAAGAAGAAGAGTATCGAAACCTCCTTCACGTAAAGGAACTATTTAAAGATCATAATCCCAAATTAATTATAGTTACGTGGGATTATGAGGATGAAAGAGAACTGTCTTGGTTTGGAAGAAAAGGAAAAATAAAATTTATACCGTTATGGAAGTGGCTCTTGGAAGCATAAGTGACTTTTCCTCCTAATTTTTTATTAAATATTTTAGGGTTACTGCGTGTAAAGTATTAATTTCATTATCGTCCATTTTTTAACATCAAAGTCCTACTTTTCATGGCTCAGTATCGTACTATGTATTACTCTAAGACTTAGACGCCGCTTCCTTTAGTTATATTACTCCGTTTTTGTCTTCATCGTGAAATGGTTTTCATCCTCTAGGTTTCTTTCGATGAAATATTTTTGAACCTTAATGTTTATGCAGACTTGGGTATCTGGTTTGAGGAGAGAGGTGCTTTGGATTTCGCTTAAGTTCGCGTTGAGGGACTTTAAGCTTAGGAAGTTTGCTTCAGCCTTGACTATCATAGCAATTATGAGCGGTTTGGCGGCTTTTACCGCATTGAGGATAGCGAGCGTCAGTATGGAGGTAACGGCTAAATACATGGTTGAGCGGGCGCTGGCGGGCGAGGTCATAGTTTATGGGGACGGGCTGCTGGACTTGTCTGAGCTTGCGCTGCCCGACTTTGAGAGGATTCCGGGAGTGAAAAGGGTTGTTCCCCTTGTTATCACGCTGGGATACATGAGGGGGTCTATGGTGCTGATTGTAGGGGCGAAGGCTTCGGACCTTCAGTTTGTCGTGGAAAACTACGTTGCGGGCGGCGGATTCAACGCCAGCGATGAGGGGGTTGCGGTTCTTGACCAGGTAATTACTAGGGACAAGAATATAGGGGTAGGCGATATTGTCCTGCTAAAGCCTCAGGCTGCGAAGGCCGCGTATCCCCTGCGCGTGGTGGGCGTTGCATACGTTTCCCTGGAAATTCAGGGTATGGGTTCGGCGGCTCCTTACGTTATAGTTCCCCTTAGGGAGGCCCAGCATATGATGGAGAAGGAGGGGTACGTTACGCTGGCGATGCTGGTCTTGGATAAAGGTGTGGATCCTGAGCGCGTTGTAGAAATGGTGCGTGGCGAGTACCCTAATGCCAAGATATTCAAGAGGGAGGACATTCTCAAAGTTGTCACTAAAGTCGTTTCTCTAATCGATACTTTGCTTCTAGCTGTAACCTTTATAGGGCTGGCGGTAGCCATAATGGGCACTGCTAATACGATAATGTCGAACGTTAGGGAGCATTCACGAGAAATAGCTATACTCAGAGCTCTGGGTGCGAAGGGCTCGCACGTGGCCCTCATCTTTATACTTGAAAGCCTGTTCTACGGCGTAATAGGCGGGATTCTGGGCGTGGGCCTAGGCGTTTTGGGTGCATTCTCCTCTAAGGACTTGATTAGAGAAATGGGTATGCCGGCATTTCGGCTTCAAATAGAATGGGGCACTCTGCTGGTGAGCTTTGCGGTAGCGGTGCTGGTCAGTGTGGGTTCTTCGATTTACCCTTCCATTAGAGCCAGCAGAATAAGCCCTGTGAGGGTGATGAAAAATGAGTGAAGGCAGAGAAGAGGCTTTAAAGCTAGTTAACATTACGAAAGCTTACCAAATGGGAGAGCAGACTATAGAGGTTCTGAAAAACGTGAATCTAACTGTGAAGCGGGGAGAGCTGCTGGTTGTGATGGGGCCGAGTGGGAGCGGGAAATCAACACTTCTGAACATAGCTGGCACCTTGGACAGGCCAACCTCTGGGAAAGTTTACATTGGAGGCGTGGACGTTACAGGCATGAGCGAGGAGGAGCTCTCCATATTTCGCTGCAGACATATAGGCTTCGTTTTTCAAAGCTACAACTTGTTGAGGAATTTTACTGCGCGCGAAAACGTCATGATACCGATGCTCCTCTCGGGAATATATAACGTCGAGGAGGCCAGAGAGCGTGCAGAAACGCTTCTCTCGATAGTTGGACTGGAAGAACACGCCGAAAAGTTTCCTAGCCAGCTTAGCGGCGGGCAGCAGCAAAGAGTTGCGATAGCGAGAGCGCTGGCCAACGACCCAGATGTGATTCTAATGGACGAGCCCACGGGCAACCTCGATGTGCGCTCAGCATCGAACGTAGCAGCTCTGATAGTCTGGCTTAACAGAGTCTTTGGGCAAACCTTCATAGTCGTTACCCATAATCCTGAGCTGGCAAAGATATCCACGAGAACGATCTACATAGCTGGGGGTAGGCTCTACAGCGAGCCCCCGAGCGGCCTGCTCTCCGTCAAGATAGGCAACGAGGTGGACTCTTTACGGCTTAGAAATGCGCAAATAAAATTGCTCCAGGTGAAGGCGAAGAGCCTGCTACGGCTCATAAAGTCAGGCGCTGCAACTCCGCAGATAGAAAGAGAGGTCGAGGAGATAGAGAAAAGGATCGCCGACATCGCCAAGCTTATCGAGAAAGAAAGCAGATAAGTATTACGCTTATAGTCGAAAATCCTTGAATAAACTGTTTCTTCGACTTCTGTATAAAAAAGCCTTAGTTAACGTTAAACGTCGAATTTATTAGGCAAGCTCTCGTATTAAGGATAGGTGATGTGGTTATGAGGAAGCTTGCATTGCTAATATTGTTGATATTTGCGCTTCACATGGCAGCTGCTAGAGCGTATGCTGAGCCGGCATACGTTCTTAAAACTGTGGATAGAAGCTACGTTTACTCGAGTGATGGAAAACTTCTGGAATCGAAGATTTACGTGACCTTAAAGGTGAGGGGGCTGGGCACATACACATTACATGATAAAACTTATCTGGTTAAGCCTGGGTCTGCCGAGTTCTACGGGGATAAGCCCATATCTGTAGATTATAGGAATGGATTTGTAAGCGTTGAGTGGAGCGGCCTTAGGGTGGATGGTGAGAAAATTATCACATACACGGCTGAACCTTTAACTGAAATAGTTAGAGTTAAGACGAGTTTAAAGGTAAATGGGGAGCCTGCACAAATAACCTGCTCGGGAGGATTCTGCACTGTGAATGGTACACTGGGTGACAGCTTTGAATACACGATAAATCTTTCAAACGTGTTTCAACTAGACGGAAGGAGGATCCCAATAACTGTAGTTGTCACGCTTTTAGTGGATCCCGACAAGGTTAGAATCAAGTCGACTACGCCGATACCGGACTCAGCCACGACCATGGGAAGTATGCTTCTCCTCACGTGGGGAGTCTACCTCGAAAACAACGCTTCGATAACGGTTAGAGGAACCATAGTTTCCCTTGACTCTTGGAATGAGTGCCCGCTACCTCTGCTAAAAATCTCAACGTCGCTAGACCCTTCGAAGACCCTTGAACAAGCTCAAAAACTGGCCGAACAGCTTCGCGACACCCTTAAGGCCGTCTCAGCGGTTGAGGAGCTGGGAAACGCTTCCTCAGACGCGCTGAAAACCGTGCTTGAAACCTTAGACAACATAGACGAAAACATGGCCTCATTTGAAGAGAACTTAACGCAGGTTATAGACGCGTCTAAAAGCGCTTACGAGAAATTGATGAATGCGTCTAAGTACGCTAAGATGGCGGCGTCTAGCGTGGAGGAGCTGGCTGAATTAATACCCAGCATAGAGAAGCTGAATGAAACTTTGGCTAGTGCTTTAAAAGATGCCAAAGAGCTGGAGAGTCTAATCAAAAACATGGAAGGTAACCTATCGAGTAATGGTTACGCGTCAATTTATTCTAGTGAGTTGCTAGAAACATTGCAGCAAATAGATAGCAAGCTAGAATTGAATAGCCAGACGATAAGTAAGATTTACGGTTACTTGACGCTGATAGAAAAGACTAAAAAGGCTGCAGGGGAAAGCAAGGAAGCCCTCGAAGAATTATCTAAATGGCTTGAGATTGGAGGAGAAGCAATGCTGCAACTATCCGTAACGCTAGAAAAGGCTAAAGAGCAGCTTGAAAAGATGCGGAGTGAGGCCTCAGTTTACAGAAGCTTGCTAGAATCTAGAACAGGCGAAGTCGAAGAAGGACTTAACAATATCATTAAGGTTAGGAAAGAGTTAGAAAAGAAACTTACCGATCTAAATAATACGAAAATTCTTCTCGAAGAACTCGAAAGCATTTACGCCTCCGAAACGCCCTGGCTAGATGCCGAAGAGAGAAGTATGCCAGGAGTCCTGATAAGCGACGAAGTCGGCTTCGCTGTACCCAATATTAGGATTAGATCGCAAGTAAACAAGGCTGCGATACAATACCAGGAACCTAAGATTATTAGTAAGGACTCAAGCTTTGCGGTGCTTTTAGCAGCTTTGCCCATCACCTTGCTGCTGGCCTACTCCCTCAAGTTCGGCGAAATCTCGGCGAACGTGGATGAACTCGAAAAACGCGTGATTAAAGCCAATAGGAGGTTAAATGAGCTTCTCCAGCAGAAAACTTAGCTTTTCGTCATTAATATTATAAGCCCTGATACCTATCTTCCTCGGTACCTTGACATCATATGTGATATTGTCTCCTATATGTATCACGTTTTCCGGACTGCAGCCAAGAGCTTTCAAAACCAAATAGTAGAATTTTTCAGTCTTTCGGGTCAGCATGAAATGTGATACGCAAGAAAAGACTCCTACCACGTTTTCTCTCACAACATGTAATTTCTTAAATACTAAGTCTACGAATTCAATTGAAGTGTTTGTCAAAATATAGACTCCGCCTTTGCTGGCGACTTTCTCTAAGAGGCGCAATCCTTTCGGAATAGCCTTGATGTACTGAGCTGATTCGTCTAGAACTCTTTCAACATTGACGCCGAGCTTCCTTTCCCAGTAAAGCGGAAGATACCAGCGTATGTCATCTTCGCCTATTTCATCATAGAGCTTTAGAACTATATCCTTAGCTTTCTTAAGCGGCATACCTTTATGTTTAGCGTATTCTCTCGGTAATCCTTCAAGCCAAAAATAGTCTATAAATTCGCTGGAAACTAAGGTACCTACGAGGTCAAATGATATTACCTTCAAAGCCGCACCTTCCTTAAAACGTCTAGGATTTAGCAGTCTGCTCGGCTTTAGCTGGTTTTTTAGCTGCTTTAGCCTTTTTGAACTCTCCTTTAATCCTGCTCGCAACGTAAAGCGTCCAGAAAGGGGCTACATCTAAACCAGTAACCATGTCGGCCAGCGTCGTAAGTATCTCGCCTATATAGAAGCCTGGAAGAACCTTCATCAGTACCAAAGCTATAGCCAAATCTAGGGCGGCCTCAAGAGGCGGGTCTAGAAACCCTAAGAGATCCAAAGCATCATTCAAAACCGCAAGAATAAGAGCAATAGCGTACCTAGTCTTAGGAAACTTTTTGCTCAAAATATAACACCAAAAAGAAAAGTTAAAAGAGCTATTTATAGGTTAAAATAGCGAATCATTCCTCCTGGATAAAGCCCGAATATAATGCATGATAGTAGTAGAATTCCTGCAGCGGCAACCGCGCACCACGCATCGGCATCCAGCTTCGGCTTCTCTTCGCCGCTTCCAACAACAAGCCCGTAAAAAAGCTTGAAATAGTAGCCGAAGGAAAGCAGTATAGCAGCAGCCAATAGCACGGCCGCGGCCAGTCCGAAGCTGCCTGTCACTGAGATACCCATTAAGGTAAAGGCCTCACTCCAGAAGGTCAAGAACGGAGGAATGCCTGTCAGTCCCATTGAAGCTGCTACAACCATGAATTTTAGGAAGAAGGTGCTGCTGAGTTTTCCGGATAGCTCCTTCAGGCTCCGCGTACCCCATACAGCTAGGAACAGCCCGGCCAAGATGAAGAGGGCAGCTTTTAGCATGCCATGTGCAAATATGTGGAGCATAGAATAGGTCCGCGCCATGCTGCTCGCTGAGTTAAGTCCCAAAATTATGTAGCTGACGTTGGCGACGCTGCTGTAAGCGAGGAGTCTTTTAATATCATCCTGCATGTACGCCGACAAGTTTCCGACGAACATCCCGAAAAGCGCCGAGACCATTAACACATATCTAAGTGCAGGATCGGTGAACGCTATCCTCGATATTACGTATGCCGCCGTTTCTATGGAGATTCCGGAGAGGACAGCGCTTACTGTGCTTGGAGCAGCCATATGCGCATCCGGCAGCCAGAAGTGGAGTGGAAATACTGCAGCCTCTACACCGAAGCCCACGACCATCAAAGCCTTAGCTAATAGGCTGGCTCCGCTGAGCTGCATAGACGCATTTCCCGTTTCTATAAGTGCTAAGGCTATTCCCGCGAGCGCTATGAGCGAGCCAGCGCCGCACATCATAATGTATTTCAGCGAAGCCTCTATGCTCTCTTTCTCCCAGTGGAACGCCGTTAACACTGTGATGGAGATGCTCATGGTTTCCCAGTATATGAACAGCCTTACCATGTCGTTTGACTGTGCCACTAGGAAGGAGGAAGCTACGAGGATAAGTAGTAGCGCGTCGTGGAAAGGCTTTTTATCTCGCTCTTTAACGAGCTTCGTTGATGCTACTGCTGAGGCGACGCCGATTAAAGCCGAGGTTAAACCTATTAGGCCTGCTGGGTTTCTTGCTCTGAGAAACAGTATTGTCAGGGCTAGCAGCACGAGAATCAATATCGCTGTTGAAGCTTTAGTCCTAAATTTTTCGCCCGTAAAATGCGAGGAAAGTATTACGATGCTGCCGAAGCCGGTTAACATTAATACTAAAAGCTCTAGTCCAGCCATCCTACATCACCACCATCAGAGCCACAAGCACCAAAGCTAACATGTATGCAAGCAGCCACAACATATTTACAGAAGGTATACCAGTCTGAATTCTAACCGCAACGCTGGAAACCTTACTTGCGACGAACGCTGCTACTCTGGTATACACCGCATCGAAGTAGAAGCCCTCCTCCGCGACTTTAACAGCCCAGGAGAGGCTCTTAACGACCTTCGCAGCATAATTCTTAACCCAGAGAGCATACGCGCCGAGAACGCCTAAAACTGTCCCCAACACAGCAGGCAAGCCCGCCACAAAGAGCTCAAGCTCCAGCCCAAAATACTCCGAGGCTTGGATTAGCAACGCATCACCCACAAGAGTGACTGCAGCCAAAGCAGCAATTGAAGCAAGCATGTAAACGTTCTTCTCGCTGTAGGATTTACGCGGTTCTCCCAAAAACACCTTGAAGAAAACCCTGAAAATGTAAAGCGCAGAAGTCAGCGAAATAGTGAAAACAAGCGGAGCAGCCGCGTAGGATGGCAGCGACTCCTCGAGAAGCTCTAAAATGTGCTCCTTCGTCGTGAACCCGGGCAACGGCGGAATACCCGCAAGGCTGAGCGACCCAACGAGGAAGCAGACTGCAGTTATCTTCATGCCTCCGCTGAACAGGCCTCCCATTTGAGCCATGTCTCTCGTGCCAACCTCATGCACAACTACGCCAGCAGCTAGAAAGAGCAGGGCTTTGAAGAGCGAGTGGCTTAGAAGGTGTAGTTGCGCGTAGGCCCAGCCTCCGAGGCTCAAAGCCAGGAACATGAGCGCTAAGTGATTTATGGTACTGTAAGCCAGCACCCTTTTAATGTCGTTTGAGGCCAGGGCTGAAAATCCTGAAATGAGAACAGTTATGATTGCAACCCAGAGGATAATGCTGGGTAATCCCGGAGCAGCCGCTATCCACGGGTATATTCGCGCTACAAGGTAGACCCCCGCCTTAACCATAGTGGCGGCGTGTATGAGGGCGCTTACCGACGTGGGTCCTTCCATAGCGTCGGGAAGCCACACGAAGAGCGGGAACTGGGCGGACTTTCCGACTGCGCCTATAAAGAGCATTAAGCTGGCTGTGTAGATGAGAGATACGGGCAGCTTAGCGCTTAAAAGCTCCGGTATGCTCGTAGTCCCCACAGTTACGTAGATTAGCGCTATTCCGATGAGCATGGCGAAGTCGCCGATGCGTGTCACCGCGAAAGCCTTAAGTCCCGCTCTGCGTGCCTCGGGCTTCTCCCACCAGAAAGCAATGAGGAGGGCGCTGCAGATGCCCACCATCTCCCAGAAAATGTAGAGAAGAATTAGGTCTCCTGCCAGCACTAAACCCGACATCGAGCCTACGAATAGCAGCATTAGGAAGTAGTAGCGCGTGTAGTCCTTGTCGTGCGCCATGTATCCGACACTGTAGAAGATTATTAAGGCGCCTAGGCAGTTGACGATGGTCAGCATGAATAGCGATAGATTATCAATGTAGAAGGATATGTGGGGGCTGAGAGGCCCTATTACTTGAGGCCCACCGTAGGTCGCTAGGAAGTATATGGAGAGAAATGCGGCTACTGCTGAGACGAGTACGCTAAAGATTTCCGCTGCTCTTCGGGACTTCAAAGCCGCCGCAGGGACCAGCAAAGAGCCAGCTAGACTGATGCTTGGAACAACTACGGGGTCCACTTCTACCACCTCAGCTCGGAAATCTTCCTAGGATCCGTGGTCTTGAACTTATGATAAGCAACCACGACAATTACGAGCGCAATAGCTTCAGTAGCTGTGGAAGCAGCAGCCACGAGCACTACAACGTATTCCGCTGGTACGCCGGCTAGGACGGGGAGAAGCGAGAGTAGTAGAACTGTGCCGAGCCCTATGGACTGTAACCCCATTACTATCTTGATGATATTTCTTGTTGCTGCTATCGTAGCTACGCCTCCAACAACGAGTAAACCAGCTATCAGCATGGTAGGTACGCTCATTTCTCACCACCCCTTAAAATCGAAACTACGCCAATCGAGGCGGTAACTATAATGAGCACAAATGCTCCAACGTCCTCTTCTCCTATAATTCTAGCAGCGGCCTTATGAGGCAAGTAACTGGCTGAAGAGAACATGTAAATAAGTAACAAAGCAACGGGCAAAGCTAGTGCTAGCGCCGCGGCATATACTCGGTCAAGCTTAATCTCCTCTTCCTCGGAGACAAGCGTCAAGGATATTAGAATTAGTGTAACGAGCGCGCCAGCGTAGAGCGCCGCAATAACCACGCCCGCTATTGGGCCGGAATGCTCAGCAACGGCGAAGCCCACCAACAGGCTACCCATGAATAGCAGGAATATGGACACGGTCATACGCTTAGATGCTAGTGCCGCGAGCACTAATACTCCTCCAATTACACCTAAAACCTCCCCTATCACAGCCTATCGCCCTCCTTAGAAGTATAAATCAGAATGCTCTTCTTCACCATCTCAATAGCATTAGCCGGACAAACCTCCGCGCAAATTCCGCAGTAGATGCACCGATAATAGTCGAAGCTGGGGTTACGGAAGGGGATCTCTCTATTACCGACCTTCTTCTTACCCACAACCACCATGGTTATCGCTTGGGGCGGGCAGGAGCGGGCGCAGAGAGAGCAGCCAAGACACTTTTCTGGATGCAGGACAGGCATGCCCCTCGCTAGCTCGTCCCGTTCCTCCTCCCTGTATTCTTTCGTTATAGGCTTCGAAAAGAGGCTCTTAATAGCCATAACCATTAACATGACGTCGTCCTTTAACGGCATTACAACCACCTCGCAGCAAAAGCAATAATCATCTGAAATAAGACTAGAGGCGCTGCTTTAATCCAGAAGTGCTCAGCTAAACCGTACACTCTTACGCGCGCGGCTATGGATCTGATGAGTATTATAATGAGAGCTATGAACAGCGTTTTAAGCCCGAAATATATGAGCCCCATAACCGTTGGATTAGCCGAAAACATGGGGCCTAATGGGCCAGCAAAGTATGTAACTGCAAGTATAGAAATCCCGTAAACCATGCTAAGGTCCTTGTAGAGCTTTAGGAATGCAAGTCCGCGTCCTGAATACTCGGTCAGCCAGCCAGCCGCTATCTCTTGTTTGGCGTGCGGTAAGTCGAAGGGAGGCTTCTCTAGTTTAGCGATAAGCGCGAGAACAGCCACTGCGAAGCCGAGAGGCTGGTAAAGCACCAACGGTCCTTTCAGCATTTGATATTCAAGCAGCCCGTAAATGCTGAGCGTGCTGGCCTGAAATGCGGCTAGAACAAGCGACAAGGTCATGAAGCTCTCATATATAGAGTACTGCACTACAAGTCTGCCAACGCCAACGGAGGTGTAAGGACTGAACACCGCATAGCCAGCAGTAGCCGTGGCGAAGACACTAAAGGAGAATAGAAGGAGGATTAGTAAGAAGTCTCCCTCAAAGTTGAACATCGTCTTTACGCCTGTGATGGGTATAAATAGCATGCCAAATACAGGAACGGTTACAGCCAGTATGGGGGCGAGTCTGAAGTAAAGCTTGTCAACGTGCTCCGGCAATATCTCCTCCTTGGAGAGCAGCTTTAGGAAGTCGTAGATGGGCTGAAGCAGGCCGGAAGGCCCTGTGAATTTCGGCCCTATTCTTTTCTGAACTCTGGCAACTATTTTCCTCTCAAGCCACTGCAGCCAGAAGGCCATGGCACAGCTGAAAAGAACGCCTGGAAATACTAGCACATTAAAGAGGAACTCGCCTATCATGGCTTCCACTTCCTCCTAAGCTTTCTAAAATCATCCTCAGTAAGCATGAACATTTCGCCTGTGTTTTTCCTGTAAACAGCTACGCGGTCCATACAGCTAAAGCAGGGATCAATAGCAGTTATTACGAGTGGCACATCCGAGAGAGTCGCGCCCTTAAGGTTTTCGGATGCAAGTGTAATATTTGCGAGCGTTGGGGTTCGCACCTTAACCCTGTACGGGTTGTGCTTATTATTAGACTTAACGTAGTAGAAAAGTTCGCCCCTGGGGGCCTCGCCCCTTGCCACGGCCTCTCCTTCGGGCACGACGCCCATGAACAGTCGTTTGGGTACGGCTTCGCCTCCAGGCATCTCTTTCGCCAGTACTTCTATCATTCGGGCTGACTCGTAGATCTCTCTCATTCTCTGCCTAATGGCGTGGTAAACGTCGCCCTTATTTTCGGTCACAACTTGGAAGCCTATCTCCTCGTATGCTCCGTAAGGCTCTATCTTCCTTATATCATAGGGATCTCCTATGGTCCTCCTAATGGGGCCGACAGTGCACAACTTCCTAGCAGTCTCGGCAGAGAATACGCCTATGTTTGAGGTTCTCTCAATGAACTCGTCGTATGAGAGCACCTCGTCCATTATTTGCTTAAACTCCTTCATGAACTTTTTCATCTGCTTTATGACAGTGTTGAGCTTCTCTTTCGTAACGTCTCTCCTAACTCCGCCTATAGTTACTATCGACTTGTGAACTCTGTTTCCACAGAGAAGTTCCAGCAGGTCCATAATAGTTTCGCGTACACCCCATATCCACATAAACATGGTATCAAAGCCCATCCAGTAGCCTACCAGCCCAAGCCAAAGCGAGTGCGAATGAATCCTTTCCAGCTCAGAAACCATTGTCCTAATCCACTCGGCCCTGCGGGGCGGCTTAAGGTTAAGAAGCTTCTCTACCGCCTGAACAAAAGTCCAGCTGTGTATAAAACTACAGATACCACATATCCTTTCTAAGAGAAATATGTCTCTTAGGTAACTGCGGCTTTCAGCCGCCTTCTCAACACCACGGTGCACAAAGCCTATTCTAGGAATAGCTTTGACTATGCGTTCGCCCTCAACTATTAGCCTAAAGTGCTCCGGCTCTTTCAACGCTGGATGATATGGGCCGAAAGGTACCACCATGCTCTCCGGGGAAAGCCGCGAAACGCCTGAAAAGGGCTCTTTAAGTGCACATGCTGGACTTTCAATACTGAATAGACTTTGCTGCACTTTCTTAGCATCTACCTCCTTCCATAGTGGTGGCGGCATATCGCTAGGATAGCAATCCGGCAAAAGAAGCTTAAACTTCATCCAGGGATTAACAGTGAAATTCACTCCAAAAAGGTCGTGAACCTCCATCTCGTAGATGTAGGCGCCTGGGATAATGTCGATAATAGTAGGCACTTTTAGGCTTTTCTTGGACGTCTCGGTGGCTATATGCACCAAGTCGCCGTCCATGTTCGCCATATGGTATAGTAGCCTAATGTTCTCTCCAACGTCTATACCAGTTATTGTAACTATATGATTGTATCCTTTGTCGAAGTAGCTGCGTACGGTGTCTCGCAGGTCTTCTATCCCCGCGTTAATCGTCTCCTCTATCTTCCTTGCTCCCACTTTCTTTCACCTCCATTTTCCTCGCCTTCTTGCTTTTCACACCAGCAATCTTAGCGAGCGCCTCTATGATCGCGTCAGGCTTGGGCGGGCATCCTGGAATGTATATGTCCACGGGGATTACTTTATCGACTCCTTCGGCCACGTTGTAGCAACCCGCAAACACTCCACCCTTGCAAGCGCATGTCCCTAAGGCGATTACGACTTTGGGCTCTGGAATCTGATCGTAGATGAATTTTAGCGCGTCTCTGGTTAGCCTGTTGACTGCTCCCGTTACAACAAGCGCGTCGGCGTGTCTAGGGCTGGGAACAAGTAACGCACCAAATCTCTCAGTATCATATCTGGAGGTTATTGCAGCTGCAAGCTCGATGTCACAACCATTGCAGCCGCTTGCGTTGAAGTGAAAGAGCCAGAGACTTCTTTTCATGAACCTGTTTATTTTTCCCGTCCTCCTCACCTCCCCCGATAGCTAATAATCACGGGCAAAAGCAGACCAAGAAAACCAATTAACAGAAAAGCCAGCGTAACGTACGAGAATGGCAGAAACAAAATTAGAATAGAAAAGGATTCGGCTAGTAGGAACAATGCCACGAATATCAACATAATTGTATAGTATTTGTGAGTTATAGATGGTATAAGAACGCCGCCTGTAAAGGGCTTCCTAGCGAGTTCTGTGTGTTTTCCACTAGCTGAAAATAAGCCAGCTAGGAAGTACACTATCATAGCAACTAATGCTATAAGGGTAAAAGCTATTAGCGATACGGCGAGGACGCTCACTCCTCCCACCTCTATGCGCCTCAATTTTCCATACGTAAAACTGAATATATAAATTTAATATAATAAGTAAAAACCTTTACACCTGATTAATTAAAAAATCTTTATCCAGCATCGAAAGAATATAAATAAGATATCTTTTTTCCGTCTTCAGAATGAATAAAGTTGGCAACAATAAGATTTAATAAAGTAGGATTTTTGCGAAAAGTTTAGCTAGCTGCTTGCATGTCTTCTCGAGTGGCTTTGAAAGTTTCTCCGTAAGCTCTAAGCTATGTACCTGCACGCCTATTAGCCAGACTTCATCGACACCGTAAACTTTTCTCAAAATATCAGACAACAGAGATAACGAAAGCTTATGCGTAGACGATAAGACTTCCCCTCCAGCCTTTTCTCCCCTGATAAGTATAAGACTGCCTGGCTCCGCGCCCACGTCTACAGCGTCAACTATAACTACGATCCTAGGCGATAGTTTCCTGACAACATCCAAGCAGAACTCGACGCCCCCCTCGCATACGGCAAGCCTATCAGATGCGATTGCCTCTCTAACCTTCTCTCCAATACAGAGCCCTACTGCATCGTCCCCCCTAATCCTGCTGCCAGTAAATATTATCACATAGTTTTCCTTCCTTAGCGCGTTAAGGAATTCCTCTATTTTTTCCATAAAAACCGAGTAAGAAAGCGGCAGACTCGGTTAAATTTCCTCGCACTCTACAGCAAAGTAAAACCATACTCTTATATTAAAGACGTGAAATTATAGAATTAAAGTATGAAAAGGCTCGCAACTCGACCCGTCATATTTACAGTCTTTGCCATACTTCTGATTATCCTTTTCGCGTTAACGTATGTTCAATGGCAGCCTAGCACATCCAGCCCGGAAATAGAGGAGCTGCCCGAACTATTTGTGAAAGCTGCTTACGGCCTAAACTACTCTACGAAACTCTTGGAAATCTCCCTAACCGGCTCAATACCAGACCCTTCCGAACACTACAGTAGCATGCTAAGCCTCTCCGCGAAGCTACGTAACCTGTCGGAAGAAGGCATACTCACGTATAGTAGATTAGGCAGGGAACTGAGAGATTCTGCAAGAGCCTACTCGGCTATAGCGCTCGCGGCATCCAAGCTCGATACGCTGTCCATGGAAATTGCGAACACGGTCCCGTTGATAGATGCTATGTTTCACAACTTAATCCAGTGCAATATATCAGCAGCGGCCTCGACAGCCGAAAAACTGGAACCTAAGCTACGAACCCTAAAACAGGCTACAGATGCAGCTTTAAAGGCCCTAGCCGGGGTTGATGCTGATAAGTTGCTCTCAGATCAGCATAGAGCTATATACTCGGAAGCCGCGGAGGAAGCTGCAAAGATAGGCCATATGCTCGTCGAGATATCGAAAATAGTTAACATGCTCCGTAACGTAGATGCGGATACTCTTAGAGCAGCCTGCATAGCTCATAAAATGGGAAATACAATCTCCTTAACAAACTGTAAGATGTTAAGCCAGCACTTGCTGGCTATTAACCCCTCTAAAGGATGCAAGTACGGATACGAGCTAGGCCTAATAAAATCCTGGCTTAAAGCGCTCGGCCAGCAAAGTCAAAACGGTCAGACAAGCAGTGGGACGGGAGGCGGCGCTGGGGCTGGACAGCCTTCAAGCGACGACTAACGGGGCTGTAGAGATGCTTGGCTGGGAGCATCCAGAAATCTTCCTGCTCTCACCTCTTATAGTCCTAGCTCTGATTCTCTACCGTAGATCTAAGAAAAACGTAGAAGCCTTGGAGAAACTTTTTGTACCAGTCTTACGCCGAAAGTATTTGCGGATAAGCCTCACTCTCTTTAAGCTTCTCTTTCTCGCCTCTGTTTTAGTAGCTGCAGCGGGCCCCTACTACACATATCAGGTTGAGGAGCACGTGCCCGTAGAGGATGCCCACCTGCTGAAGGGGAAACCAGTGATACACGTGATACTGATAGACGTTTCTAAGAGTATGAGCTATCAGCTAGGGCTTACCAGCAGGCTTGATGCGGCCAAGAAGCTTCTCGAAACATATCTTTACAAGCTAGGAGAAAAAGACGTTGTTCACCTAGTAGCGTTCTACGGGGAGGTACGTCCACTATATACTGGTAAGCCCGTAGACGCAGTGGCTGCGCTGAATAAGTTACGTGCAGATAAAAAGTATACTGCTATTGGAGACGCGTTGGCATATGCCTGTTCCTATGCGCGTGCAAGCAGATTGCCAGCTGTAATTTTGCTGGTGAGTGATGGAAAAAATAACTATGGGGGAGACCCTGTCCAAGCAGCTGAGGTTCTCAGGGAGGCGAATATCCCCTTAGCTGTAGTAGCAGTTGGAGATGATGGAGTGCTCGGCCGAGTAGCCGAGGCTGCTGGTGGAAAAGTTTATTTGCTTAACGAGTTCACCTCTGAAGCCGTCTTGGACTTCGCTTCGCAGGTAGCGCGGGATGCTAGGTATTCGGCTCTTTCTGCAAGAGGCGAGGCAGTAATCAGTAAGACAGTTTACGATTATTCTCCTGCAGTCGTGGCCGCTGTTCTTGCGGTAGTCTTTTTTGTCGCTTCGATGGTGGAGGGGGTTTAGATGAACGTCCTGTTCGATGCCCCTCAGGCTCTGCTGCTGGCTCCTGCACTGACTATAGTTGTTTTCTTTTCGCACTTCAAGCTTTATCGTATAATATATTATAAGGTATATTTCTTCGCGAATCCCATGGTAAAGGTGGTGAAGGCGAAAGCTAGAAGGAAAAGGCGTCTCCGCACGCTTGTGTTGAAGTTGGCTTTGGCGCTTATACTGGCGTTGATGGCT
>Ga0209410_1000653_pt1 | contig 16231 bp, 15 predicted proteins | sample Mar14436cmmetaG_FD_184135 | JGI IMG/M metagenome (GOLD analysis project Ga0209410, IMG submission 184135) | Marine hydrothermal vent microbial communities from Guaymas Basin, Gulf of California to study Microbial Dark Matter (Phase II) - Marker... ... | reverse complement strand
GGGATGGATGCGAAGGGTCTGATAAAGAAGCTCAGGGAAGAGGCGGAAAAATACAACGAGAGAAGAATGATAGTTCTATCTGGTGATAGGGAGAAGAGTTACAAGATAGTCAAATCATACCTGAAGAAATTTGAAGGAAGGGTTGCGGTTGTGGGATACCTCCTTGATCAGGATATCGAGGGAGAGCAGTACCATCTCAAGGATTGTGCCAAACTCCTCGGAACAACTTACGATATCTTGATTATAGATTTGTATCACTCTTTACAGCCTGCGGATATAGGTAAACTTTACGGGATTGTGAGAGGGGGAGGTTTAATCTTCATGATAACACCCCCGCTGGAGGAATGGAAGAATACCCTCAACAGATATCACTATCGAATTCTCACGCCGCCGTACAGCGAGAGGGATATCCGGAAAAATTTCGTTTCCTGGTTTGTGGACAAACTGAAATCTTCAGACGGTATAGCCATTATAGAGAATGGTATCATAAAGAAAGAGGGGTTCTATGAGAGTAAGGTTGAGAAAAAGAAAAAGCTCAGGATACCACGTGATGCTAATTTCAGCGAAGAGGTTTACAAGATGGCACTGACTCAGGACCAGATAGATTTCATAAAACTCGTTGAAAATCTAATCGAAAAACCCGATCCAATAACCACCATCGTTCTGAAAGCCCACAGGGGCAGAGGAAAATCGAGCGCAATAGGAATATCTCTTCCACCCCTCATTGAAAATCTCCTGGAATTCAAGAGGTCTATCAGAGTTATAGTTACGGCACCGGAGCTTGAAAATGTGCAGGAGATATTCAGATTCTCCAAGGAGTTACTGATCAAGATGGGATACGAGATAAGAGAAAGAAAGCGGGAAAACCTGACCTTCTGGATAGGTTCTGATAACATCACCATAGAGTATATGAAACCGGCGGATGCGATAGAGAGATATGCAGACATCATTGTTGTGGACGAGGCAGCATCCATACCTCCAAACATTCTGCTCACATTCCTTGACAGAACCAACAGGATAATCTACTCCTCGACGGTCCATGGCTACGAGGGCGCCGGGCGCAGCTTCTCCGTCAGATTCCTCCAGAGATTGAGAAGGAAGAGAGTGAACATATACGAGTTTGAGATGGTAGAACCGATAAGATACAGCATAAACGACCCCATAGAGAAATGGGCTTTTGATACACTGCTTCTTGATGCGGAGGCGCCAGATATAAAAGTTGAGGATATCGAAAAACTCGAATACGAAAGGCCGAGTATAGAAGATTTGCTCAGAGACGAGAATAAACTCAGAGAGTATTTTGGGATACTCATACTGGCACACTACAAGAACAATCCAAATGACTTTGCTATACTGTGTGATGCCCCGAACCATTTTCCGAGAGTCATGACCTATGAGGGAAAGATAGTTTGCTCCATACAGCTCGCCTATGAGGGGAGCATGGGGGACAGAGATTGTGAAGAAGTTTTCTATGGTGGAGAGATGATCATGGGAAACGTGATTCCTCAACTTATGATAAGGCATTACAGAGACATGAAATACGGGAAATACAGGGGGATAAGGGTTGTCAGGATAGCGGTTCATCCAGATAACTTTGATAAAGGTATAGGAAGCAAGGCGCTCGAAAATATAATCGAGGACGCCAGCAGAGAAGGACTGGATTATATAGGAGCAACCTTCGGTGCAACAAAGAGATTGCTACACTTCTGGATGAAGAACGGATTTCTCCCCATCCATATATCAACAAGCAGAAACGATGTCAGTGGAGAATTCTCGGTCACAGTTATAAAACCCCTCAGCGAGGAATTCGAAAAGGAGATGAGAATCATAAGAAAGAGATTCATGACGAGATTCATGTACTGGCTTTTCGAGTCCCTGAGAGACCTCAACACAAAGGTAGCTCTTGCCATACTGGATTCATATGAGGGCGATGATATAGATCTTGGACTGGATGACGAGGAACTCAACAGGGTGATGGCGTATATATGGAACGCGGGTCTGACCTACAGGACGGTAAAAGATTGCCTCTACAAGATGAGTTACAATTTCTTCCTGAGTAACAAAAAGAATGTTTTAAGTAGAAGTGAAAGATTGCTACTGCTCGCCAAAAACATACAGTGCAAGAGCTGGGATAGAACCGCAGAGATACTCGATGTGGACAAGGAGAGATGTAAGGTATTGATGAAGAGGGCGATAGAGAGACTGGTCTTTGAATTCTATGGTGGTAAAGATGAAGTGTCTGAATTTCAAGAAAAAGTTCAAAGATTCTCTGCTAAAGGGGAGGAAGATATCGACACTTAGGATGGGAGTAAAGGACTACAGAGTCGGGGAGACGGTTAAAGTTGTTGCTGGAGACGAGGAGATAGGCTTTGCCAGGATAGAGAGCGTAAAACTGGTCAGATGGAAGGATATAAAGGATGAAGATGTAATCATCGAGGGAATGAAGAGAAAAAAGGACCTCGAAAGAGAGCTGAACAAGATTTATGGTAAATTCGATGGGAACAGCCTTTTCACCCAGGTGATCTTCCACATGATAAAGAAAAAGAGTAGATGAGAAACACCGCAGTTCGATTATCTGTTTTCATACTCCGCGCCCGCCGCCGCGAGAAGTTCTTTCAATCTTTTCAGATAATTTTCCGGTTTTGCTTCCAGTAATTTCTCGGCATACTCCTTTAGGAATTCACCGAACTCTATCTCTTCCTTCCTGTACTGCCACTTCCTTTCCTCTCCCCTTCCGAGAGCGAGCAGAAATGCATATGCTATCGACCTTTCTCTCGTATCCCGTGGAACCTTGGAAAGCTTTGTCAGAACCCTGTCTCTACCGTGCAGTATATATTCTTTGACGATGTCGTCAACAAATCTTGCGATTGGCGAGGCGTTCTCAACGGCGGGGTATCTGGATATTTTCTCCGATTTCTCCATGATGTCGGCGATCTTCTTCAACTGTTCGGTGGGAGGCTCCTCGAGGTTAAACACAGCAGAAGATAGTTCATCATCACCCGAAAACTCCGTGAGTATCTTCCTTCCAAATTTTTTCCAGTATGTTTTCAGTATCGCATTTGGGGAGATGTCATCCAGAAAGAGAGGCTCGTTGAGCAGGGAAAAAAGGATTTCGAGTCCCTTCTCTTCAATTTCATCTCCGTCCACTTGCTCCAGAAAACTATCCCCATCTTTGAAGACCCTTCCCTTCCAGTATATCAGAAAAACTCCTCTGGAAGAGAGATCCTTCTTCCATTTCTCCAGATTTTTTTCGAAGAAGCCAGAATCATTTGTCCTTCCCTCCAGATATTCCCGAGTGAAGCCGGTATCGAGACCATATTCGAGCAAGGGCGAGGAGATACCGACGCTGATTTTCTTTTTTAGACCCGGATCTATGAAGTATTTTGATATCTCCATGAATGTATTCCTATCCGTCAGACAATCCCTGCATATCTCCACACGTGCGTTCTTAATTTCTATGAACATGCACTCCTTATCTTTCTCCGATAGATGAGGGCATCTGAGAACATTTCCGTCTCTCTGAAGATCCAGATGTTTGGAAAGGAATTCCAGAAAATCTCCTGGTATATCCGAGGAAGTGGAGGCGCATAACAGTTTATCGTTCCACGAATAAAAAGCCAGTTTTTTCTTGAAAGCGATATCTTTATAGAAAAGCAATCTCAGTACCGGGTCGTCAAAGTGCTGAAGAGATATCAGTTTCTCCCTCTCGGCTTTTCCCCTTACCGCATACGAAATATTCTTTCCTCCAATGCTGACCTGTGCTAAATAGGGTGCCTTTTTATCATTTGCCAGTATCAGAACCGCCGCAAGAGCACCCTCCACTCCCTTTTTCTTCGATAACTTTTCGAGGCGCCGTGCATCATCTCTGATCATCCATACCTTCTTCAGTTTCTTTTCTATGGATTTCACGACCTTTCTGGATACATCATCAAGGGGTTCTGGTAGAATGATAGAAAGATCCTTCTCGATGAGAAGGGCGTTATCGATTATCCTCTTTTCAAGAGATTTTGGTGCCGTTTTTGCAAAACCCCTTCTTTTCATGTTCTCACATAATAATTCATCTGTTACAAAATGGTTTCCTCACCTGGTGCCGCAAAACTAATAAATAACAAAAAGAGCATAAAGGGTGGACATGATAAAAAGACCTTTCATTATAACGGCGTCTCTCTTGATGCTGGTTTCGGCAGTTGTTTTTCTCGTCCATGATGTGGATGCTCGCATTCTTTATGTTGGTGGTGCCGGGGATGGAAACTATACATCCATACAGCGAGCTGTCAATAATGCAACAGGTGGCGATGTGATATATGTTTACAGAGGGGTGTACAACGAAAACATCTTCATTCCAAAATATATAGATTATCTGAAACTGGTTGGAGAAAATAGAGACACAACCGTGATAAATGGCGTTGAGGAGGACTGTGCAACTTTGGAAATACATGGAGGAAACTGCACTTTTGAGAATTTCACCATAACCAGCAGTCAGAAAAGTACATCCATCGTGACGATTTCATATACAGACCGCGTAAAGATAATCAACAACAGGATAGAAGCGAATAACAACGCTTGCATCTACATGTTCTTCTCAACAAACGTCACCATCCTCAATAATTCCATCACCGGTGGAGGAATCAATATAGTGGGAAGCTCTCTGGAAAACTGGAATACTCACACCATTTCCAACAACACCCTTAATGGGAAAGAACTATGCTATATCAAGGATGCCACGAAATTCACCATCTCATCCAAAGAAGCGGGTCAGATCATACTGGTAAACTGTACCGACGGTAGTATAAAAAACGTTGATGTGACCGGAAGCATCATCGGGATACTGATGGCGTTTTCCTCCAACAACGTTGTGAAAAAATGTCACATCCACGATAACCACTATGGAATCTTCCTGCACGAATCGAGAAGCAACATCATAGAAGATAACCTTGTGGAGAATAACACCTATGGCATATACGTGACCCATTCATCGTATAACGAAATAAAGAGCAACCTGATAAGATGGAACGGAAACTGCGGCTGCTGGTTGTGCTGTGGCTCATTACACAACACGATTTATCTGAACAATTTCACCATGAATAAAAAGAATGCCCATGATACGGTGATGATCAATAGATGGTATCACGAGAATGTCGGTAACCACTGGGATGATTACAACGGTACAGACGATGATGGAGACGGCATAGGAGATTCTCCATATATCATATTCGCCACAGAGAACAAAACCGTGGAGGACAAATATCCCATCATTTCTTTCGAAAAGGTGATCCCTTCGGACAATCAGACACCCGGTGTTGATATCTCCCTCTCCGCACTGGCAATCGCCGTAATGGCGGTAATGAAGAGACTGAGAAGGAGAAAGCGAAGGTAGAACCGTCAGCATTATAAACGTGGATTGCATTATCTCTGAAAGAGAGGCTTTTAAAGGAGGAAAAAGATGTTTCAGGCAAAAATAAGGGCAGATATCCTGAAAAAAATGATAGACATCGTTTCACCACTGGTAAATGAAGTTAAGATCAAGGTGACGCCAGCCGGCATGAGTTTGAGGGCGGTAGACCCAGCTCATGTCGCGATGGTTGATCTGAGCATCAGCGCATCGGCATTTGAGGAGTACAAAGCGGATGAAACGGAGATAGGTATTGACCTCGATAAACTCGCGAGTATCATGAAACTCGCCAGTTCTGGAGATACCGTGGAGATGGAACTCGATGATGTGTCAAATAGACTGATTATCAGGATAGGAAACCTCACCAGGAAGATAGGGTTGATCGATACAACGGGAATGACCGAACCAAAAGTGCCGAATCTCAATCTTCCCGCCAAGATAACCGTAAAAGCGTCTGAGTTACTTCAGGGAGTTAAAGCATCTGAGAGCATATCGGACCACATAGCCCTTACCGCCACCGAAGATGCCTTTGAACTGTTTGCAGAGGGTGATACCGATACCGTAAATCTAAAACTGCCAAAGGATTTGCTGATAGAGCTCAACGCACCGGAAAAATGCAGAAGCTTGTTTTCGGTTGAGTATCTGAGCAGTATGATGAAACCCGTGAAGGGGGATCAGCCTCTCACCATCTATCTGGGCAACGATAACCCCATCAAACTGGAGTTTGATTTTGCCGATAAGAATGCCCGCGCGATCTACCTCCTCGCCCCGCGAATCGAATCGGAGTAAAAAGAAAAGACACAGATATATAGGATTCGTCGTGGTAGAGCCGGAAAGCGGGATAGATAGGGAAAAATTGAAGGCCGGTTTAAGATATCATTGCAGAAAACTTTTTGGAGATAGCTGGGAAGAGGTTGGATTGAGATTGACGAGATTCAACGGAAAAGAGGGCATGGTCCACTGCTATCACATATACAAGGATAAGGTGATAAATCTCCTCAACTCCATGGAGAAGATATTTAACCAGAGAGTGAATATTAAAACGATAGGTACATCAGGGACGATAAAATCCCTCAACAGAAAGTTTTTTGGCGGAAGGCTGCGGAAGGAGCACGATCCAGACTATATGAAAAGATTTGGGAGAGGTTGATCCAGCCTTACTTACCCCACGTAATGAAAAGATGCCGTGCGCGTTTCTTGCCGCCGGATCTATTATTCTGAACAGTAATACCTCTCAAAGTTCATTACATCATGGTGTGCAGTACGAAAACCATAACCAGAAAGACCAGCCCCAGCTTTGTTAAAATAATGCTTCTGTTTTTAACTTCCTTACTCCAGTTGTAGTCGTCAAGTCGATAAAAGAGGAGCCACCCGTACTGACTGAAGAACGCAAACAGGGAAAGAAGGAAGAGTTCTATCCAGGGTTTAATACCCAGGGATATGGCACCATTTACACCATCTGGATATCCAGCCTGCACATAGAATGATCCTATAACGAGAAACATGGCGCCAAAAGCCATCTGGGATTCGTGATGCAGGAGCCCTTCCGCATACATGCAGACTACCGCTCCTATGATTGAAAACACCATGACCGGCCAGCCACATTTTACCGAGAGATATATCGCTATGAAGAGAAGTATCGCGAGAGTTATTGCGAGCAGGAGCTTGAGAGTCCTCCTGCTCAATGTAACTCTCTCTTCTATCTTTGAATGAATGAGGTCATGTATGGTGTGGGCCAGAAAGTAGTGGGCCATGAACCCTCCAAAGGCAGTCAGTATTATACCTTCCCAGTATGCACGCCCTGTGAACATAACCGCAAAGAAGGAGCCCAGGAGTGGAAAGAATGAACCCGTGAGTATGGATGTCACCACGGTGAAGGGGGATAAGATGCCCTTCTTTCCCATGCCCGAGTTTATACCACCACCTCTACGGATTCGAGCATCTTGTTGACTATGTAAACGGGTGCTTCCTTAAGTATTTTGGCAAAATCCGGATTTATACGCTTTTCAGAAGAAATTATGCTCTGCGCCTTTTCTATGTGTTTTTTGATCTCCTCAATGTACATATTTTTCAGAAATTCTCTGTCAATGCTTTTGAAGATGTCCGTGAGATTATCGGCACCCTCCTTTCCAATATGTTCCCTGTATTTCGCAACCGCAAGCATTATGCTGTCATCGAGTTTTCCGTTAAGCATATCAACCAAGTCATCGGCGAGCTGATAGGCGATGCCAACCTCTCTCCCATATTTCGCCATGTTCTCGATGAGATCTTCGGGCGCATCCGCCTCTATGGCGCCGGCGCGGCACGCAACCGAGAAGAGAGAGGCGGTTTTTAGATTGATTATATTGAAATACTCCCGAATGATCTCTCCGATGTTCTTTTTCTTTATAAGCTCTCTTATTTTTGCGGTCACATCTATATCAAGAATCTGCCCAGTAACCGCTTCATTCCAGCTATCGAGAAAGATCTGGGCATTTTTCTTCCCGTGTTTGAGGGATATACGGAAAGCCTCGTTGATCATCTTGTGCCCGATGAGAATCGCTTTGCCCACACCTTTCTTGACATGGAAAGCGGGTCTACCCCTTCTCTCTTTGTCGTTATCCATTATATCATCATGTATGAGGGAAGCCGAATGGGCGAGCTCAATACCTACGGCACTCTCTATAGCTCTCTCAAAATTCTTACCATTGCATGCGACAAAAGATAGCATGAGAATGGAGGGTCTCAGGAGTTTTCCTCCATTGAGCGCGTATCTCATGTCTTCATCCTTTATCCTCTTGTTTATTTCTTCCCTGATAAGTTTTTGATAAGAAGAGAAGAACTCTTCGAAGCTCTTGTATTTCTTCATCAATTTTTTCCTCCTGGGGGTGTTTTTGGCCATTATTATATATGAATTCGCGATTTAAATAAATTTCGAGCCCTGGTTGGAAAAGTCAATAAATACTCGAAATATAAAACTAACGCCCACGGTCACCGTTCGACACATCTCGCGAAAGCGAGGTTTCCCGATATCTTTTCTATTTTCACCTTGACCCTTGCACCCTTTACCGTATTTGGCACGTAGATCGTGTACTTACCGTATCTGGCTATACCATCGCCCTTTTTCCCGATATCCGTGATTGTTACATCATAAACCTTCCCTTCTTCAAGCGTTTCCTCCCCAACGCGGGCAAGAACCTTTTTCTTCTTCGTTGTAACGCTCCTGACGGCGCCGCAAGCATCGCATCTCAGGAGAAGCAATCTATCCTTCTTTATCAGCTGGGTGTCCGGTCTCCCGCACTCCTGGCACAGAACAAATGTTTCAACGTACTCTTCAAGTTTATTCTGTATCTGGTGTGTCGGAATTCTACCTTGAAAAATGGCTCTACTCCCATCTTTCTCTCCAGCCGTACCAAGCTCTCTGAGGAAAAACTTCAGCAGGTGGTCGGCATCTCTATTCAGTATCGACAGTATCTTCTCGAAATTTCTGAGGATGGTGGTTCTACCCTCATAGATAACATCGACCTTGGGTACGGTGAACCTCTCGGTATCCTCTGGTTTTTTCAAGCTTTCGTCTTCCTGAACCCTTTTCAGGAGTTTTCGATAGTCATATATGTCCATGGAGGGAATGTAAACATAAATCACTGTAAAAATGTTCCGATTCTAACCTTTTCCCGAGAACTTTCTCCGTATTCTTTTGCCGAGTATGGAGAGCCCCTCTTCTTTCGCTTTCTCCGCCGCCTCCTTGCTTCGCGTGTAAATTCTCATATTTCCCTTTTCCCAGTACCATATAAACTCGGTTACATCCTCACCCATGATGCCAAAGAAGATTGCTCAGACTCTTTTAAAGATTTTGGAATTTTTGGTTGCGCAAGTGATGTGGCAGAGTTAAAAATGAAAAAAGGGGTACCTGACTATCCCGTTCCCACAAGTTCCATTGATACGTTCTCCACTACTGGTAAAATTTCATGGAAGTTGCCCTGTATCTTGACCACGTTGGACACATCTGGAGAGTAGAATATCTGTCCAATCCCCCTAACCATCGTTATCTCGTTTGAATCGAATGTTCCCGCATCTACCGTTACGTTTTTCCGTGATTTACACAGGAAGAGATGGATATCCTCATAGATGGGATCTGCAACCTTTGGTAGGTCGAAAACATTGGAGCGATTGTACATCTCCAAGACATCCTGGATGTTTATAACTGGTAGAAGCTCCGCGAGCTCGGGTGGCAGAATCTCTTTACCGAATATCTTTGCCAGTTTGTTCAGGATGTCTATAACCCTGAACCACACCGAACTGACCGTACCATCGATTGTGATCTTTGCGGGAGGCAGGCCCCATGATTTGCCCTTGACAAGGGGGAACGAAATGAGCTGGTATGATCGATTGAAATCGATCTGGAGATCCACGTTGAACTTGAACGGGATCATTTTCAGAAGAGATTTTACAATTTTGGGCTTGCCGGAGAGATTCAACGGTAGACTCGACAGATCCAGTTTACCGGTGAAGTCGAGTTTCACCTCTTTGAGACTGAGATTCTCCTTATCCCAGTATATGTAACCGGATAACTCGGCATCTGTCACGTTCCCGGATATAACGATGGGTTCTTCATCTTCTTCTATCCAGAAGTTAATGTCAATACGTATATCAGAATCCGGCAGAGAAAACCTTGTTATGTAGGTGTCTTCCGTGACATCGTCGACGATGAGTTCCAGATGACCCGTTTTGATGTGTATGTCCACGTATCTCCCCTCAACCTCATCGAGCGTGAAATCTATATCGCTTATCTTGTATGTCCATTTCATTCCCTCACTCCATACCGGTGCATTGACCTCGGTAAATGAAGTGTCTTCATTGTAATCGCGATACACAATCCACTCATCATCCAGCTTCCCGGTACCGTATCCGCCGATCTTCAAACTCGGATCTCCCAGGAGAACCCATCCCTCGATGGTTTTTCTATCTATGGTATCGCTGTTTACTCCTCCTATAATTGAGATGTAATCCACTATCGTCTGAGAATGCACCTCACCCAGATATTCCTTTCCTTGGACTGCATAGTTGTAGAAAAACCTCGGTTCTATCCATCCTCCAAGACCGGCCAGACAGTGCTCATTTATATAACCATATCCAAAGCCGGTATTTCCGATGGATGCTATCGAACCGCCATCCTGTTCAAGGAGCATTGACGAACTGCCATCCCATGGGTAGAACCACCCGAATCTCATTCCGACGCTGTTGTTTGTTGTTAGAAATTGCAAACTCACGTTGAACTGCGCATTGTGGCATCCTCCTATCACTACTATGGGTAGATGATAGCCGTTTGAGTATTTCCATATATCGAATATCGAGAAACCAAGCACAAACTCTTCTTCGGTTTCGGCATCCGGGAGGAAGTTTCCCCAAACTATGGGACTGCCATGGCCCGCGAAGTGTATGAATCCAGGTCCCTCATTGAAAGCCCTCACCACATCCTCGTAGCTGTTAAACGTACCGGTAGATGTCCACAGCTTTTCCACCTCGAAACCGGCTTTCTTCAGGTATTTTGCTGTCACGGCGGTTTCCATCTCACCCTCATATAACCCTCTCCTGGCTAGATTTCCTCCCCTTGATGGTGGAAACGTATCGCCAGATATCACGAAAGCACGCTCTTTGAACCAGGAATTATTCTGATTCTCATAATGAATTATCTTGTCAACGATGATATCCGCTTCCCATGTGTAACGTATCGGTAAACGACCGACGTAAACATCGGGATAATAATCTATACGGTCTATGATTTTATCCGGTCCCTCAGCTTCTGCGAATATTCCATTTCCGTTCCAGTCCCAGTCTTCAAACCATACGTTACCCGCATGATCTACTCGATAGATGTCAGCATAGTAAAGGTCGGTTGAGTATCCGCTTTCCATATCTGCGTTATTGTTGCTCCTCCTCTCGGGTACATACCAGTCCAGCGTCTCTCCCTTCCTTCCACCCATCAGGAGAACATACTTTACTCCCCATTTCTCTATAGCATCCTTTATGAACAGTTTGATCTGCTCCGGCTGGTCTCTCCCTTCATAGTGGGAATAGATGTACTGGGTTGTAACAACCTTCGTCTCTATACCCACGCTGTTCTTGTGCTCCGCCAGGCGCTGGGCGCTCTCGTTAAACCTTTCATCGGTTATTATCACCAAATCGTACTCTTCATCTGTCTTGAACAGTGATTTTTCGGGAAGGGAGTATGATATTTTGATATCTATTTGCTCGGGTATGTAAAGCAGGTTCCTTAACGGAGAGTACTGTGCATAACATCTGACATTGACATAAAGCACATGCATGCCGTCTTCGAGTCCGGCACCCATATCTATGCTGTATTTGTTTTCCGGATACAGACCCTTGCTACCATAAACGCTTTTATCTTCGAATACCAGATCACCCTCTATCCCGCTACCATCCATTGTGACGGGTTTTGGTGCCGGTTCCACCTTCTTGCTCACCGTGTATTTCTTCATGTTCATACTGACATCTATGTTCTTTATCCTCGTTCCCAGAGGAAAGGTGAAGGTTTTTGTTATCACGGGCAGTATGGGTTTGCCCGGTCTCATCAAACTCGACGTTGCACCGTCAAGCTCTATGGCCAGATAACCGTTTTCCTTCTCGATAAACACCGGCTCCGGCAGAGAAACCGAGAAGGTTTTCACACTCGATACCCTCGTGTCGCTACTCTCCGCTACTGCCATGACAGAGCATAGCAGTAAAACCACCGCCAATGCCGGCAACGCATTCTTTCTCATCGAACAGGTCACCTCCTTTTGCGATAAAAATATTGTTTTCAATGTATATAAATATTGCAGATTTGTGCGGTCTCAAATAAGCACTCACTCCAAAAATAACCGTCAGCAATAACTTATTAAAATATTAACCTATTACAAGCAAAACCCGAAGGTGATGGAATGGTGGAGTTCAAGGTCGTTGTGAACGACGTGAAACAGGGAAAGTCGTATCAGATACAGGTATCCGGGGCGCATGCAAACTCGCTGATAGGTAAGAAGATAGGCGATGAGGTGGATGGAATATTCGTGTCGCTCCCGGGATACAGATTGCAGATAACGGGCGGGACCGACAAGGATGGCTTCCCAATGAGACCGGACCTTCCAGGAATGGGTAAAAGAAGGTTGCTTCTCAGTGGAGGCGTTGGATATCATCCAGATATCAAGGGAAAAAGAAAGAAGAAGATGGTACGGGGAAATACGATATCGGCGGATATAGTACAGATAAACATGAAGGTGGTGAAATACGGCACAAAATCGATCGAAGAACTTTTGGCACTGGCTGAAAAGAGAGGTGAGGTAAAGGGTGAATAGCCTCCCCAAACAACCGGAAGTTAATATAGGAATGATAGGGCATGTTGACCACGGTAAGACTACCTTAACCCAGAGACTCACGGGAAAATGGACCGACGAACACTCGGAGGAGATAAAGAGGGGAATCTCCATAAAACTCGGTTATGCTGATGCGGCGTTTTACAAATGTCCCAACTGTCCCGACCCGAGGAACTACACGACAAAGGAGATTTGCCCTTACTGTGGAAGCAAGACGGAATTGTTGAGGGTTGTTTCTTTCATCGACGCCCCGGGTCACGAAACACTCATGGCGGTGATGCTCTCGGGCTCTTCATTGATGGACGGCGCCATCCTGCTTATCGCCGCAAATGAGCCATGTCCTCAACCCCAGACAAGAGAGCATCTGATGGCCATGGAAATTGCGGGTATAAAAAATATAGTGGTCGTTCAGAACAAAGTAGATCTGGTGTCAGAAAAACAGGCCATAAAGCATTATCAGCAGATAAAGGATTTTGTGAAGGGAACATGCGCCGAAAATGCTCCGATAATTCCAATAAGTGCGCACCATGACATAAATATAGATGTTTTGATAAAGGCGATCGAGGAGAAAATACCCACTCCTCACAGAGACCTGACCAAGGATCCGATTATGTACGTTGCAAGAAGTTTTGATGTTAACAAGCCCGGTACAAGACCAAAAGATCTTAAGGGTGGCGTGATCGGCGGTTCCCTTCTGCAAGGGGTCTTCAGGGTTGGAGAGGAGGTGGAGATATCTCCCGGAAGAATAATAGAGAGAATGGGTAGGAAGGAATGGCAGAAGATAACCACGGAGATAACCTCCATAATGACCGGGGGAAGGTTTGTTGAGCAAGCAGGTCCGGGAGGACTGCTTGCAATAGGGACAAAACTGGACCCCGCCATGACCAAATCGGATGCACTCGTTGGAAAAGTGGTTGGAAAACCGGGAACCCTTCCGGAGCCGAGTTACAGGCTACAGTTGGAGGTTCATCTTCTTGAAAAAGCGGTCGGTACGGTGGATGAGAAAAAGGTTGAGCCCCTCAAGGCGCAGGAGCCTCTCATGCTGACGGTTGGAACGGCCACGACCGTGGGTATAACCAAGGAGGCATACTCTGATTTTGCATCGATAGACCTCAAAATACCGGTATGCTGTTTCGATGGACAAAAGGTGGCGATAAGCAGGAGGGTGGAGGGGCGCTGGAGATTAATAGGATATGGCATCATCAAGAAGTAGAGTAGTTCTTCTGGATACGAGCATACTGTTTTCGATTTTTGAGAAAAAGCTCCCCCTTCTTGATGATGTAACACTGGAACTGGGTAAGGTGGAATTTGTCATACCTGAATCGGTCATCAACGAACTCAAAAAGCTTTCCGAACATTCAAAGGGCTCGAAAAGGAGGATGGCAAAGGCGATTCTGGAATACATAAGAAATGAAGGATTCCAGATTGTCAAAAGCGAGGATATCAATGATGCGGATAGAGACCTTGTACTGCTTGCCAGAAAAATGAACGCAGTTGTTGCAACCGTGGACAAAGACCTCATAAAATTACTTAAAAGAGAATCCATAGATGTCATCACCTGGAGATATAAGAGAATGAGATTGATTTAATCTTCTCCAAATATCCTCTCTATCATCCAGTCCGGCTCGAAGGGAATCTGGTCATCATAACCCTGACCAACTCCTATAAATAGAAGGGGTTTTCCAATCGTGTATGCTATCGATAAAGCGGAGCCACCCTTCGCATCGGCATCCACCTTCGTTAAAATTATACCATCTACACCGACAACCTCGTTGAACTTCCTCGCCTGTTCGACCGCATCGTTGCCGGCGAGCGCATCTCCAACGAATATCACCATATCCGGCTTTGCGACTCTCTTTATCTTCGCCATCTCGTCCATAAGATTTACGTTCGTCTGCATCCTGCCGGCGGTATCTATAAGCACGAAGTCTTTACGTTTTGCCTTTGCATGTTCTATCGCATCATATGCAACCGCAGCGGGGTCGGCGCCCTGCCTGTGCTTTATCAGCTTTACATCCAACCTCCTCGCATGCTCCTCCAGTTGCTCTATCGCACCCGCCCTGAATGTATCGGCTGCGGCGATCACAACGCTTTTTCCGTGCTTTTTTAGATAATGTGCAAGTTTTGCTATGGCTGTTGTCTTACCGGAGCCGTTCACTCCCACGAAAAGTATCACGAAGGGCTTCTTTTCACTCTCGAGAATTTCCGAGAAATCTCCACTGCTTGCTCTGAGAACATGCGCTATCGCATTCTTCAGAGCGGTTCTCACAGATTCCCGGAGTGAGGATCTATCGAGGGGAAGAGATCTGAGTTCTTCCTTTACATGTTCCCTTATGGATTCGGCAACCGTTAGGGCAACATCGGCTTCGAGGAGGCTCATCTCGAGGTCCCAGAGGATTTCGTCTATTTTCTCATCGCTGACCACCGCTCTCTTTCTTGGCTTTTTCACACCGATGGCTCTCGCTATCTCCCTCCTCGTTTCGACGGTCCTCTTTATCTCCTCTTCTATCCTTTTTTCGATTTCTTCTTCCTTTTTCTCCTCTTCCTCCCTTTCCTTCTTCAACTCTTCTTCCAGTTCTTCTTCTATTTTCTCTTCGATTCTTTTGAGTTTCCTCCTCAGGAATTTGAACATGTTTTATCCCTTTCTTTCCTCTATCAGTTCCCTAACCTTTTCCGAGAGTTCCCCTATTCTGTCCCGTATCTTCTCATGCATTTCGCTCAACTGTTTGAGATTTTCCTGAAGAGCATTAATATTCCTATCAAGGCTCTCCTTTGCACCTTTCAAATCTTTCTTTATCACTACATCCGCACCCTCGGAAACGAGAACCTTCGATACACCCTCGCATTTTGCTGGAACGAACACACCGCCTCCTATTGGTATCAGTATCTCACCCTTTTCTCTCTTCTCAAGGTTCTCGATGGTCAGTTTTGCCTTCAAATAGTCATCTATAATAGCCTTGATATAGGTGCTCTGCATCTCTATATTCTCCATCTGCTCCCTGTACATCTCTATCATCGCCAGATATGTGTCTGGACTTTCCTCCATGGTATCCCCAGTGGCTTATCCAATCAAAACTTATAAAACTTTGTCAGAGATAGAGCGTCCAGAATGGAAAAAGACGAAACCATTTCGTTTCTGAAAGAAAGATTTGGCGAATACTACAGAAAAAACGGGATCGAACTTCCGGACAGATTTGGAAAGAGGGAGTTCGCCTTCATGCCCTTTGGAGTGAAAATGATGAAGAGACACCTTTCTTTCAAGAGAAAGTCCGATTTGATCAACTACATCACAAATATGACTCCCGCCCACGCTTACTATTCATCCGCCTTTTATCAGAATCCGGGAGCGCCGACCATGGAGGAGAAAGGGTGGATGGGTGCAGAGCTGATCTTTGACCTCGACCTCGACCATCTGGAAAAGAAGAAAGCCAGAACATACGAGGAGGGTTTGAGAATGATAAAAGAAGAATTCACGAGACTCGTTGAGGAA
>Ga0209410_1000652_pt1 | contig 16245 bp, 16 predicted proteins | sample Mar14436cmmetaG_FD_184135 | JGI IMG/M metagenome (GOLD analysis project Ga0209410, IMG submission 184135) | Marine hydrothermal vent microbial communities from Guaymas Basin, Gulf of California to study Microbial Dark Matter (Phase II) - Marker... ... | reverse complement strand
GTACAGCTATGAAGATGATAGAGAAAGAAGGCAAGGGTGTTTTAGTCTATATGCGTCAAGAGGGAAGAGGGATTGGTTTTGCCAATAAAATTAAGGCATATGCCTTACAAGATGCAGGCCATGATACAGTAGAGGCCAATTTGGCTTTAGGATTTAAACCAGATTTAAGAAATTACGGTATTGGTGCCCAAATTCTCAGGGACTTAGGTGTTAGAAAGATGCGATTGATGACCAACAATCCTAAGAAAATTGTGGGTCTAGAAGGTTATGGATTGGAAGTGGTAGAGAGAATACCTATAGAAATTCCGCCTTGTAAGGAGAACTTTCGTTATCTTCTGGTGAAGAAGAAAAAAATGGGGCATTTATTAAGTATAGATGATGTAGTCCCAATAAAAAAATAAAAAGGAAATAAAAATGAAAGGCTTGGTATTTTTAATGTTATTTATTTTAGGAGGTGTAACTATGGCAAAAGCTGTCTCACCTCCTAAGGTGGTAATGGTTATTGCTCATAAAAATTTTCGAGATGAGGAGTTATTTGTTACCAAACAAACTTTAGAAAGAAAAGGAGTGCAGGTAGTGGTAGCTTCTTCTGCCTTAACTCCAGCCAAGGGAATGCTTGGAAGGAGTTATAAACCGGATATACTCATTAAAGACATTAACATAGATGATTATGATGCATTGGTTTTTGTTGGGGGAATGGGAGCCACTGAATATTGGAATAATGAAATAGCTCATAATTTAGCAAGGGCAGCATTAGAGAAGAATAAAATTGTAGCTGCTATTTGTATTGCTCCGGTAACTTTAGCTAAGGCAGGTCTTCTTAAAGGCAAAAAGGCAACAGTTTGGTCATCTGAAGCAAATCAATTAAAAAGTTTGGGTGCAATTTATACCGGGAAATCTGTTGAAAGAGATGGATTAATCATTACTGCTAACGGACCCCAGGCGGCTGAGGAATTCGGGAAAGCAATTTTAGCTGCACTTGGATTATAAAAAACCTTTAAAAGGTGTTCAAAATGGCAAATGTAGTGGTAATAGGACTTCAATGGGGTGATGAAGGAAAAGGAAAAATTATTGACCTATTGGCTGAGCAGGCTGATGTGGTGGTGCGTTTTCAAGGAGGAAATAATGCAGGCCACACCATTGTAGTAAATGGCAAAAAACATATATTTCATTTAATACCCTCTGGTATTTTACATCCAGAAAAGCGTTGTTGTATTGGTAATGGTGTGGTTATAGACCCAGCGGTATTATTAGAAGAATTCAAAAAGTTAGAGGAAAATGGTGTTGAACTAACCCCAGAACGTTTTTTGATTAGTGAAAGGGCCCATTTAATCATGCCCTATCATAAGGCCATCGATTTGGCCAGGGAGGCAAAAAAAGGTAAGACAAAGATAGGGACCACGGGGAGAGGTATCGGTCCATGTTATGAAGATAAAGCTGCCCGCACGGGATTTAGAATGATTGATTTAATGGATAAGTCGTTTTTTGAAAAAAGATTAAAAACCCAAATAGAAGAAAAAAACTTTTATCTTACCCAATATCTTAAGGCTGAAGGAGTGAATTTTAGAGAAATCGCTCAAACATATTTTGAATATGCTGAGAAGCTTAGCCCTTTTATAGGAAACGTAGCTCAGTTTTTATGGAAAGCTAAAGAAGAAAACAAAAACATCCTTTTTGAAGGTGCTCAAGGAACACACTTGGACATGGACCATGGAACATACCCCTATGTCACCTCTTCCAACACTGTGGCTAGTAGTATATGTTCTGGCGCAGGTTTTCCCATCAATGCTATTGATACCATAATTGGGGTTTGTAAGGCCTATACCACCCGAGTAGGAGGTGGACCGTTTCCCACCGAGTTAACAGATTCCCTAGGTGATTATCTGCGTGAAAAGGGAAAGGAGTTTGGTGCTACCACCGGAAGACCTAGGCGATGTGGATGGTTAGACTTAGTAGTGGTTAAACAGGCTGTTCGCCTCAATGGAGTCCAAAAACTAGCCCTGACTAAATTAGATGTATTAACAGGTTTAGATGAAATCAAGGTTTGTATAGGCTATAATTATCAGGGAAAGACTATAGATCATGTGCCTACTTCATTTTCAGCTATTGCTGAATGCAAGCCTGTTTACAAGAGTTTTCCAGGGTGGAAAGAAACCCTTAAAGGTAAATCCTGGAAGGAATTACCACATACTGCCAAAGCATATCTAGAATTTATTTCTGATTTTTTAGGGATACCTATAAGTATTGTGTCTACAGGTCCAAGTAGAGAGGAGGTAATCCAGTGAGATTTATTATTTTAGTAAGTATATTTTTTCTTTCTACAACAACTTATGTGTGGGCAAAGGAAACGAACAATTCTATTTTTATTGATTTATTAAAGGATATGCATCAACAAATTGAAAAATGGGAAGAAAAATTAGGAGAAATGGAAAATGACCCCAGTATACCTACTGTTAAAAAGGGAGTTATTAAGACCATACGTGACCTTTTAAGGCGCATAGATGAGGTATTAAAAGAATATCTTCCACCTGAACCTAAAGTAAAGAAAATCAGGTCTTCTAGGCAAACAGTTCTAAGATATGCTTCACCTGTTGTTTCCCTAGTCCTGCCTTTAACTGGATGAGGCAGCCCATACAGGATGTAATTACCAGTTCTGCCCCAGTTTTTTCAATAGTTTCTTTTCTTCTTCTGAAGATTTGTTTAGCTAATTCAGGGAAATTCAAGGCAAAACTACCTCCTTGTCCACAACACATACCTTCAGGACTGGATTCTTCAAATTCATATCCTGCCTTTTTAAGTAAAATTCTAGGCCCTTGCCAAATATTATGATGATATCGCAAATGGCAGGGATCGTGCCAAGTTATTTTTTTATTTAATGGGAGAAACGAAAGCGGTTTTTCCTGCAAAAATTGACTCAATTCTATCACTTTCTCACTAATTTTGGCTTCTTGGTAAGGTAAAAATGTTTTTAATTGGTGATAACAAGAAGCACAAGGAGTAATGATAAAATCAATAGATATATGGCCAAAAGCCTCCACATTTTTCTTTGCTAAATCCAGGGCCGTTTCTTTATCCCCTAAGGTATAAGCCATCAAACCACAACAGGTTTGTTGAGGGGGGATAAAAATATTGTAACCTAGCTTAGAAAGTAATTTTATCAACTTATCCCCCAAATTGGGATAGAGGAAGTTAGTAACACAACCTGAAAAAATGGCTATATTGGCCTTTGCTTTTTTTGAAGGATAAAAACGCCTAGAGGATAAAAATGGACTTGAGGCAAGGTCAAAGGGTAAGGGGAAGACATGTTTGCATAAAGTGTATAATCGTAACCATAGACCTAAATTTTTTTGATAAGAAGCTAGAAATTTATTGACCACCCAAGAGCGATAATACTGCTTTTTTTGTAGGGGCCATAGTTTTTCTCTAGTTTGGTGAATAATTTTTGATATAGGAGTGTGGAGAATACATTTTTCTTCACATCTTTTACATAAAATGCAAGCACTTATAGTTTCTTGAAAGGTAGAAGATGGGAAAAGTAAGTGTTTTTGATAAAAGTCAATTAGATTTAGCTTACCTCGAGGGCTAATTCTTTCATATCCACTTGCCTTATAGACCGGACAGACAGCGAGGCATCTTCCGCACTTAATGCAGCTTTTATCCACCCACTACTGCACCTAGCTTGAATATTGGGAGATAGAGAGCTACTACCAGACCACCTATAAGCCCTCCTAAGAAAACAATCATCATGGGCTCTAACATGGAAGTCAAGGCCTCCACGGCAGCATCTACTTCTGCTTCATAAAAATCAGCTATTTTTGATAACATGTTTTCTAATTCTCCTGTTTCTTCCCCTACGGCCGTCATTTGAACTACCAAAGGAGGAAAAATTTTTGCTTGAGCCATGGGTGCTGCTAGAGACTGGCCTCTACTTACTTCTAATTTTACTTCTAATAATTTTTTCTCTATCACTTTATTTCCAGAAGTTTTGGCTACAATATCTAAACTTTGCAGAATAGGAACCCCACTCTGCAACATAGTGGAAAGTGTGCGTGAAAAACGAGCAATGGCTGTTTTTTGCAATAAAACGCCTATTAGAGGAATTTTTAAGAGTAACTGATCGAACATAAAGTTGCCTTTTTCTGTGCGTTTAAACAATTTAAGAGCAATACCCAAACCTATCATTACCAGGAAAATATAACCCATGTATTTCCTAAACCAATTACTAAGGTTAATCACAAACTGTGTAGGTGCAGGTAGGGCTGCTCCAAAGGCAGAAAAAATGCTTTCAAAGGCTGGGATGACATAAATAAGAATAACTATAAGGACTGTGAGAGCGACGGCAAGAGTAATCAAGGGATAAACCATAGCTCCTTTCACCTTTCTCTTCAAAGCTAGGGCTTTTTCCCTATAATTACCTAACCTATCTAAAGCCTGGTCAATTACCCCACCGGTCTCTCCTGCGGCTATCATGTTGACAAAAAGTTCATCGAAATGGCGAGGATATTTGGAAAAGGCATCAGCCAAAGTAGATCCACCTTCAACATCTGTCTTAATATCTTGAAGTATTTTTTTAAATAATTTATTACTTTGTTGAGCAGCAAGGACATCCAAGGCCCTCACTACTGGAACACCTGCATTTAACATCGTTCCAAACTGCCTGATGAATAATACAATTTCTTTTTCTTTAACCCTTCCCTGGAGGAAAACTAGATAGTCACTAAAACCTTTCGTCTTAGGACGAATTTTTGTGGGAACTATATCTTCACGCTTTAAGTCTTAACTTGACAATACCTATATTAGAAGCTTCCAGTTCCCCTCTTACTACTTTACCGTCAGGTCTTTTCCCTTCCCAAACAAAAACAGGCATTAAGTTAATATTAACATTTTTATTCAATTATGACAAGAAAAAATTTTCCCAAAATCCGTAATAACTTTAAAAGAAAAAACCCACAAACCTGTCTGTGAGCGGAGACGTTAGAATAAAAAATCAATCGCAGATTTTGGGAATCTAGTTACCCTTTATAAAAAAGTATGGTATAACGAAAATGTAATTAAAGGGATTGAGAATGGATTTGATACAAAAAGCCCTGAAGTTAGTTAATCAAGTGATTGTTGGTAAAGAAAAACAGGTAAAATTGGCATTTACTTGTATTTTGGCTAGAGGGCATCTATTGTTAGAAGATTTACCCGGAACAGGAAAGACCACCCTTGCCATTGCTTTGGCTAGAGTATTAGGTTGCTCTTTCGCCCGGATTCAGTTTACTAGCGACTTATTGCCAGCAGACATCCTAGGAGGATTAGTTTATCACCCTAAAGAAGGTCGTTTTTTCTTTCGGCCTGGTCCTATTTTTCATCAAGTAATTCTGGTGGATGAAATAAACCGGGCTACTCCCAAGGCCCAGAGTGCCCTTTTAGAAGTGATGGAAGAAAGACAAGTGAGTATTGAGGGAGTAGTGCGACCATTGCCTGTACCTTTTTTTGTCATAGCTACCCAAAACCCTTTAGAACTTTATGGCACATTTCCCTTACCAGAATCCCAATTAGACCGTTTTTTTATGCGATTAGACTTGGGCTACCCTCCTCCAGAAAAAGAAATGCTTATTTTAAAACATGGTGCTTTTCACAAAGAGGCTAGAAACCTAACCCCAGTTCTTCATTCAGAAACTATTTTACAGTTGCAAAATCAAGTGGAAAAAGTCCATATTCATAAGGATTTATTACAATTTATCTCAAAAATTGTGACCTGTAGCCGACAAGAAAAGGCCTTACGATACGGACTATCACCTAGGGCTGCCCTTGCTTGGGTAAATGCAGCCAAGGCCTATGCCTTTATTGAAGGAAGAGACTATGTCATTCCTGAAGACATAAAGTGGACATTTTTACCCATTGCCTTTCATCGCTTAGTCCCCAAAGAAGAATTATCTTTTTCTGCTAGAATTGTGTTACTTAAAGAAATTTTAAATAGTGTATCCTTACCTGTATGAGAAAAAGTCGCTTTCAGGTGAAGATCACAAAGCCTGGTATTTTTTTCGTGGCCTTGACCATTATGCTTGGGGTAGCAGCAGTAAACACAGGAAATAATTTAATTTATTTAATTGCTGCCCTTATGTTGTCTTTAATGGCCTTATCTGGACTAAGTTCTTTCTTAAATTTAGTTGGTTTGGACTTCAAAATAGAAGTTCCAGAAGAAACTTATGCCTCCAAACAAGCCCTCCTGACCATCTGGGTAAAGAATAAAAAACCATGTATACCAAGCTTTCTTTTGGGTATTAACACTCCCTTGGGAACTACTTGGCTACCTTATCTTCCTCCTAAAAAAACAATGTCTGTGTATCTCTGGGTGAGTTTCCCTAAAAGGGGCTGGCAAAAATTACCAGAAATGACCATATTTTCTTACTTTCCTCTATATTTTTTCTCCCGGGGTTTTAAATATTTTAAAGACCAAACCTTCCTAATTTATCCCAAACCTCTATCTTGCCCTTTGCCTTCAGCTATTTTCCACCAAGGAGAACGAGAACAAGGGAGACAAAAAGGCAGAGAAGAGTTTAGAAGTTTACGAGAGTGGGTTAGTGGGGATGATTTACGGCATGTCCATTGGTTAGCTACAGCTAGGCTAAATAAATTGGTTATTAAAGAATATGAGGGAGGGGGAATTAAAGACGTCATTCTTTCTATTCCTTCAGGCATTGAAGATATAGAACTCCATCTCAGCCGACTTACTTATTTGACAAATACTTTGTTTAAGGCAGGCTACGCAGTAGGATTGAAAACCGATTCCCTATATTTACCTCCTAAAAGAGGGCTACAACAACGCAAGAATATTTTAAAGACTCTAGCACTCTATGAAGGCTAAACACATACCTATCTTTTCTGCTTATATGGGATTTTTGTTGGCCATTTTGGTCCTTAAGGAAGAACTTCCTCTTTGGTTTCAAGGAATTTGCTTAATATTTTTTATAACTATTTTAAACCATTTGCAATGGAGAATATATCCCTCCAATTTATTTCTTAATTTTTTGGCTATAGCTCTTATTTTGCTTTCTTTTTCCCTTCCTCATACTGATATTTTTATGCTTTTTCTCTATGTGCTTTTTATTCTTATTTTAATAAAGTTTTTAAGTCCCTTAAAACCACGGGACCTTTGGCAGGTTTATACCTTAAACCTATTTTTGTTCTCTGCCGCTACCTTTTCCAATTTCAATTTAAGTTTTGGGTTTATTCTTATCTTGTTTTTTTGGATCACCCTAATTGGAATTTGTTTTTTAACTGCTCAACAAGTTACAGAACCAGCTATTCTTCAAAGGCCCTTATTTTATTTTGCCTCCTGTTTGAGTGTTACGGCAGTATTAGTAGCAGTGTTGTTTTTTGCATTCCTACCCAGGTCTCCCTATACATTCTTTTTAGGATTTGGCCTCAGTCATAAGGCAAAAACCGGATTTACCGAAGATATAGACCTCAATGGCATTCAGGAAATCAGGACCGATAATAGCGTAGCCTTCAGGGCTATTATGTCCGGTCCTTTAAAGTCTCCTCCCTATTGGCGAGGAATGGTCTATGATACTTACCAAAATGGCCGCTGGCGAATAAAGTTAAAACCTCAAAAAATAAAACCTTCTTGTCCTGAGTCAAATATTTATCACCAAACCATTTTTCTTGAACCTTATGCAGGAAAAACCCTTTTTGCCCTAAATTACCCCTTTGCCATAAATATAACTGCCCCTAGGACATTTTCCGTTCCCTCTTTACCTAATTTAACCTTTGTTTTAAACAGGCCTATTTTTCAACGAATAGAATACCAAGCTTCATCCTGCCCTATTTTTCCTGTGGCCCATCTTAGTGCTCAGGAAAAACTGTTATATTTACAAATGCCCCCAAATTTAAAAGGACCTTTGGATAAACTCCTTCAGCATCTGGTAGATAAAAAAGACCCTCCACCGGTTATTGTCAAAAAACTAGTCAATTTTTTACAAAAACCTCCCTTTGAATCTCGGTTTCAAATACCAAAAATAGAAGGAGAACCAGTCCTAATGTTTTTATTTAAAACTCACAAAGGCTGGTGTGAGCACTTTGCTTCTGCCCTTACATTGCTTTTAAGAAGTGCGGGTATTCCTGCCCGTTTTGTTGGTGGTTATTACGGAGGCACCTGGAATACCACAGGTAATTATTATTTAGTTAGACAGAAAGATGCCCATGCTTGGGTAGAATACTGGAATGGGAAAAATTGGGAGACCATTGACCCCATACTCCCTACCTTAGAAATCAAAAAAACAACTTATTTTTCTTTTTTCTGGAAATGGCTGGACTATCTCCGTCTTCGCTGGTATGCCTATGTAATCAATTATGATTTTGCTAAACAAAAGCAACTTTTTTACCGTTTAAAGCATTACTTTAGCCCTTCTAAGAATAAAAATTATTGGCAAGTAAAAAAACCTGATTTTGAATGGCTGAGGTATAAATGGGTGTTTTTTAGTGCTGTGTGTTTGGGATGGATGGGGTTTCTGATTTACTTCCTATTTAAACAGCATAAATCCCATCCCTTTCTCTGCTTATGTGAGCTTTTGAGAAATTACGGTTATAGCATTTCTCCCAATCAAGGGGGACTTGAGATTGTAGATATGATAAATAAGAAAGACCCTGAACTTTCTTATATGGTAAGAAGGTTTGTAGAAATATGGTATCCCATGCGGTATGGAAGGTTAATTAAGGATAAGACAAAAACAAGGCATCTAAAGGAATTATTAAAACAAATAAGAATCCATCTTATCAAACAAAAATCCATTAAAAAACCTTATAGTTAACAGGACTTTCCCCAGAATTTTAAAGGTGACTTATAATACCATTAATAAGGGAAAAATTCTAATCCCTGTGCCAAGAAACATCCACAAACTTGGCTTCATCAAGGTATTTCACCTCTAAATCACCTTTATGGGCACGGCCTACGGCCTCCCCTACTCTTCGGGCCAAATGGTCATCTGTAAAGTTTAACACCAACTTCTCATCTGCCTCCTCCATGTTGATCAACCTTTTTAAAGGAGACCTCTCTTGCTCTTCTTCAATAACATTATTTACTAAGTTTAAAATTTCTTCTTTATGTGCTTTTAAGTAACCTCCAGAAAGAGTCACTACCCCTGCTGGATATTTATCTCTTATGCGCCGACAGGCAGGACAAAGATATTCCTCAGCCTCTGGACTAATTATTTTTTCTGCTTCGGTTGGCCACATCCAACGACCATCTTCATAAACTGCTCCACAACCAGGACAGACAACACCATCTGGATACTTCTTTTCTTCATAATAAGGGTCATGAATTCTTTCTTGAATAAGTCTATCTTTACGCATATTGGTCTCCTTTTATTCACTTATTTCTGCATACAACAAATATTCTTGATTCCCCTTTGCTCCCAGAATGGGAGAAGGAATGACTCCTTTTACTTCAAAACCTAGTGTTTGACAAAGGCTTTTAATTTCATTTATAACCCTTTGTCTCTTAAAATCTTCGCGCACAATGCCTCCCTTACCCACTTCACCTTTACCTACTTCAAATTGGGGTTTGATAAGGGCAATTATTTTCCCATCTTCTTTCAAAAATTCCTTTACTTTAGGAATCACTTTTTTTAATGAAATAAATGATACATCAATGGTAACTATATCTATTTTTTCTGGAATCCGCTCTGCAGACAGGTACCGAATATTTTGTCGCTCAATCACCACCACCCGCTCATCCTGACGTAATTGCCAATCTAAAAGACCATAACCTACATCAATAGCATAAACCCTTTTTGCTCCGTGTTTAAGTAAACAGTCAGTAAAACCACCTGTAGAAGCACCCACGTCCATGGCAACCTTATCTTTTACATTAATATTAAATTGATGTAAGGCAGCCTCTAATTTAAGACCTCCCCGGCTGACATAGGGATGGTCACAAGACTTAAGCTCTATGGTTGAAGATATATTTACTTGAGTGCCTGCTTTGTCTATCCTTTTTCCATTTACCCATACTTGACCCCTTAAAATAAGGGCCTTAGCCCGTTCGCGACTGCGCACCAGGCCTTTTTCTAAAAGTAATTTGTCTAATCTTTCTTTTGGAGACATATTTTAAAAAAACCTTTTTAACATGTTCATAAATACCTTCCTTATCCAAACCATATTTTCCCCTTAAGATATTCTGTCCTCCATGTTCAATAAACTGATCTGGTAATCCCACTCTATACACAGGGATATTTATATTTAAATCTCTCAAAAGTTCCATTACCGCACTCCCAAATCCTCCCATAAGAACATTTTCTTCGATGGTAACTATTGCCCTAAATTCTGGTGCTTTTTCCCTTAATAAAGTTTTATCTAAAGGTTTGACAAATCGAGCATTTACTAAAGCAGGATAAAAACCTTCTTCTTGTAATTGCTCAATAGCTTGTAAAGCAGGCATAACAGTATGACCAATGGCCAGAATAAGGACATCTTCCCCTTGTATCAATATTTCGCTCTCACCAATAGGCAGCGTTTTTAAAGACTCCTCTAAGGATACTCCCATGGCCTTTCCCCGTGGGTATCGCAAAGCAATAGGCCCTTCATACTCTAAGGCAGTTTTTAACATATGCCGTAATTCATTTTCATCTTTGGGAGACATAAGAACTAAGTGGGGAATAACACGCAAAAAAGATAAGTCAAATACACCATGATGGGTAGGACCATCTTCACCTACAATGCCACCTCTGTCTATGGCAAATACTACAGGCAATCTTTGTAAACAGACATCATGAATAATTTGATCATAGGCGCGTTGCAAAAAAGTGGAATAAACAGCCACCACTGGCCTTAATCCTTGTGTAGCCATACCTGCAGCTAAGGTCACCGCATGTTCTTCAGCAATCCCCACATCAAAAAACCTTTCTGGAAAGTGTTTCTGTAAGAGGGCCAATCCCGTACCTTCTGGCATGGCTGCAGTGATACCCACAATTCGCTTATCTTTATTGGCTAATTCTACCAAAGTCTCAGCAAAAACCTGGGTATAAGTTATACCCTTTTCAGTGGAAAAATGATTAACCTTACCTGAATTTTCCCTAAGATACAACTTGCCTACTCCGTGATAATTAGTGGGATCTTTCTCAGCAGGTTCATAGCCCTTGCCCTTGGTAGTCAACACATGAACCAAGATAGGACCTTCCATCTCTTTGATATGTTCAAAGGCCTTAATCAATTTGTTAAGATTGTGTCCATTAATAGGTCCCAGGTAATCAAAATGTAAAGAAAGAAAAAGCATCCCTGGGGTAAATAAACTCATAAAAGAATCCTCACTCCTTTTAGCTAACTGAACTAAGTTCTCACCTGCTGGTAAGGAAGAAAGAAAACGCTCCACTCCTTTTTTAAATTGTCTAAAAGCACGACTGGTAAATTTACGACTCAAAAAGTGAGAAAGGGCTCCCACATTATGAGAAATAGACATTTTATTATCATTCAAGACTACAATCAAATCTTTATCTAACTCTCCCGCATGGTTTAAGGCCTCAAAAGCCAATCCCCCAGTCATAGCACCGTCACCTATTACCGCAATAACTTTATGCTTTTCTCCTTTTAAATCCCGGCTAATAGCCATACCTAAAGCAGCAGAAATAGAAGTACTAGCGTGACCTGTGCCAAAGGTATCATAAACACTTTCGCCTCGATGAGGGAAACCACTTAATCCCCTATATTCTCGCAAAGTAGAAAATAAGTGCTTACGGCCTGTGACGAGTTTATGGGCATATGTTTGATGACCTACATCCCATATAATCTTGTCTCTAGGAGTATCAAACACATAATGGAGGGCTAAAGTAAGCTCCACTGTCCCTAAACTTGGAGCTAAGTGCCCTCCAGTCTTAGCCACTGTTTGAATAATGGTTTCCCGAATTTCCTGGGCTAAGGTTTCTAATTCATTTAAAGAAAGTGATTTCAAATCTTTAGGGGTCTGAACTTTATCTAAAATACCCAATTTAACCTCTCCTTTCTATAATGTATTGTGCTAAAGCCTTTAAGGGCATTGCCCTTTCACCAAATGGTTTCAAGGCATGAATTCCTCTTTTAATACAAGTTTGAGCCATTTCTTTGGCCTCATTGAGACCTACTAATTTGGGATAAGTAGCCTTTTGTTGAGGCTCATCGCTTCCTATATTCTTACCCATATCCTCAGGGTTTCCTTCTATATCTAAAACATCATCTACAATTTGAAATGCCAAACCAATTTGAGTGCCGTATTCCTTCAAAGCTTCCACCTCAGTTTTATTCCCACCACCTATAATAGCTCCACTCTCTACGGCTACTCGAATCAAGGCTCCTGTCTTATGGTCATGTATAGCCTTTAACTCCTCCAAACCTATCTCCTTCCCTGTGGCCTCTAAATCCATTACTTGACCGCTTACCATTCCCCTAAATCCAGCAGCCTGAGCGATAAGATGGCTAATCCAAACCAATTGGGCAGGGGGTATCTTTTCTAATAAATCAGGATAAGTCAATAGATAAAATGCCTCTGTCAAAAGACCATCCCCAGCTAAAATGGCCATAGCTTCACCAAATACCCTGTGATTGGTAGGTTTACCCCGGCGGAAGTCGTCATTATCCATAGCAGGCAAGTCATCATGAATTAAAGAATAAGTATGAATCATCTCTAAAGCACAAGCCACCGGTAAAGCTGTTTCTTTTTTACCTCCTACTATCTCTGTAGCTGCCAAACACAAAATAGGACGTAATCGTTTCCCACCTGCAAACAAACTATATCTCATGGCCTCTACAATCGGATTATAAAACCCTTTTTGGGGAGGAAGATAATGTTCTAAGGCTTCCTCTACTAAAAGTTTTCTTTCTTTTAGATAAGCATTTAAGTCAAAGGTCATAATTATGCCTAATTACCTGGGTGATTTGAATCCACTGGGAAAGGTTTAGTCTCAAACTCTCCCTGCTCATTCTTGATAAGTAATTCTACTTTCTTTTCTACCTCATCTAATTTTTGTTGGCAATACCGAATAAGACCCATTCCTTCTTCAAACAGTTTTAAGGATTCTTCCAAAGGAGTTTCTCCAGCTTCTAGCTTATGCACAATAGTTTCTAACCGTTTTATGGCATCCTCAAATGGTAGATTCATCTTTTTCCTCCACCTTTGCTTTTATTTCGCCATTTACTACCTTAACAACCATATTTTTGCCTACCTCCACTTGGTTAATGGATTTAATCAACTTGCCTTCTGGCCAAGTAAAGGCCAGGGCATAGCCTCTTTTTAATACATTTAAAGGACTTAAGGCATTCAATCTTTGTCTGATTTCCTGGAGGTGTTGAGAATGTTTTTGCTGTAAGTGAGTAAAATGCACCATCAATTCGGTTTTTCTCTGCTGGAAGGTATCACGATAACTTTGTATTTGACGTTTAGGATGGGATAACAAGAGCCTTTCCCCCAGATTTTGCACTGCCGTTTGTTCCCTCTCTATTCTATGTTTGATTGTCCGCAAAAGGGCTAAAGAAAGGTCATCCAAACGAAGACGGTGAGTAATAAGTTCTTGACGTGGAGTCCCCAATCGTTTTATCAGATGATTCAAATGCAGTTTGGCGGTCTCAAGCAGTTTCTCAAGTCCGCGGTGGAACCGCTTAGTAGCCTCTTGTAAAAAGTTTTCTAAATCCTCTTTTTTTTGGATAATCATTTCTGCGGCTGCCGTAGGGGTTGGAGCACGCAAATCAGCCACCATATCAGCAATAGTAAAATCTACTTCATGCCCAACAGCAGAAACTACAGGAATTTCTGAAGCATGTATTGCCCTAGCTACTACCTCTTCGTTAAAGGCCCACAAGTCTTCTAAAGAACCACCTCCGCGGGTAAGCACGATTATCTCTGCCCAATGTAAATGATTTAAATCATAAATAGCTTGGGCAATTTCCTGAGCAGCTCCTTCTCCTTGAACCCTCACTGGATAAATACGAACATGGACATTGGGAAATTTCTTAATTAGTACTCTCAAAAAGTCACGAATAGCTGCTCCTACAGGTGAAGTTACCACCGCAATCCTCTGCGGGAAAAAAGGCAAGGCTTTTTTGATTTCGGTATCAAAAAGGCCCTCTTGGGCCAATTTTTTCTTTAACTGTTCAAAGGCCAACTGGAGGGCACCATAACCTTTTGGCTCTAAGTATTCAACAATCAAACGATAATTTCCATGAGGAGGATAAACTGTAATCCGTCCTTGACATATTACTTTTAAGCCATCTTGTGGTTCAAACTTTACTAATTTTCTTTGATTTTTAAATAAAATACATAAAATCTGCGCCTTCTCATCTTTTAGAGTGAAATAAAGATGTCCTGAAAGGGGCCGACGAGCATTTGAGACCTCTCCTTCTACCCAGATAAAAGGGAATTCTTCCTCCAATATCTGTCTGATGTCCTCTGTTAACTCACTTACAGTGTAAATGTGAGGTTGAGGGACAGAAAATATAGATAACTCTTCCATAAAAATTTTTTAACATAATTTACTTGCTGATACAAGCTTGTCTGCCGACCCAAAATCCGCGATTGATTTTGGATAAAATTCCAACCTGACGGCTACCTTCTTTTTTGCTGCTAGCCAGGTGAGAAATTGACTTACCTCCTCTTCTGTGCAGTAGCTGTAATGCTTTAGCCTCAGGACATTACGGACTTGATCTAAGAGTCTAATTTGGTTTATTTTGCATTTAGTATACCTAAACTTTTTATCTTTAGGCTATCTAAAAATTATCAAATTCTTTCTAACGCACGTTTATTTTAAATATATAAAATATTATACTGCCTAAGAAAGGAAAAGATAGATTGATTAAAAGTTTTTGTTGACAGAAATTATAAGGGATGGTAATGTGGCTTTTAGGGAGTAGAATTATATAGTTAGAACGCGTGACTTTTACAGGAGATTTTCATGGGGACATACCATATCGCTCAAATTTGCAAGAACGGTCATGTAATCAATACTTCTGCTGATAGCTTTCCAGAAATGAATGAGGAGTATTGCTCTAAATGCGGTGCTGCTACGATTATGCATTGTGAAGACTGCGGGGCACCTATTCGTGGTGACTACGAGGAACCGGACGTCTTTGAGTCTTTTGAATATGAGCGCCCATCTTTTTGTTATAAGTGTGGTTCACCCTATCCTTGGACAAAAACTGCACTTCACGCGGCCAGAGAGTTAGCCCAAACTTTGGAAGGTTTAGACGAGAAAGAGGTACAAGAGCTACGGAAGAGCTTAGAGGATCTCGTTCGGGAAACTCCTCGGACCAAGGTTGCGGAGACAAGATTCAAGCGTATTATGAAGAAGGTTGGCTCTGATGGATATCAAGCAATGCGCGATATTCTTATTAGCGTTGTAAGTGAGGCTGTTCGCAAATCCTTGTTTGGCATTTAGGTGGCGTTCTAACATTTGGCTCCACCTGACCGCTATTCCGCTGACGCTCGGCGGCAGGTGAGCTTGGTCGTTAGGCAGATAAAGGAGGTTAAAATGATCAGAAAATTTTCGTTGATGGTAATTCTCTTATTACTAGTGCCAACCTTGTCTATTGCTCAAGAGAAGGCTAAAAGAGAACCTGCTACCAAGTTAGAACAGTTTCTTTCGAAAAAAGGGAAACTGATTATTAAGGATTTTAGAAAGATTGGAGTTATCAGTGGGCAATATGGTACAAAAATAAAAATTGACGCATTAACAATTTATGAACCTGGTAGTGAATTTCAAAAAATAAAGGGTCTTAGGGTAGAGGTCCAAGGTGCTGGAAGATTCGAGACGACACGCACTTCCTTTCTTGATATGGACGAAGTTGAAAGTCTCTCTCAAGCCATTTCCTATATGATAAGACTTCTTGAAAAATGGAAAGACTATTCCCGTGAGTATACAGAAGTAATATTCTCTACCAGAGGAGACTTTGATTTGGGATTTTATCAAAAAGGCACTAGTGTGCAGGGCTTTGCTCAAAGCGGTGTTATTGGGGCATCAACATGCTATTTCCCAACAAGTGAATTTCTATCAATTAAGAACTTGATTGATAAAGGTATTTCTTTGTTAAAAGAATAGCCATTGGCTAACAAAATACTCCAGCCGACCGCTACTCCGCTGGCCTGCCTGTCGGCAGACACGGCCGTCGGGCAGGGGCAGACAGGCGCTCCATAGCGGCAGGTGAGTTTGGCCGTTGGGTTGAAAATTTTTTGAAAGAGACTAAATTTTTTTTACAAAAAACAATATGAATATAGGAGAGAGAATATGAAAGTAAAAAATG
>Ga0209410_1000651_pt1 | contig 16251 bp, 16 predicted proteins | sample Mar14436cmmetaG_FD_184135 | JGI IMG/M metagenome (GOLD analysis project Ga0209410, IMG submission 184135) | Marine hydrothermal vent microbial communities from Guaymas Basin, Gulf of California to study Microbial Dark Matter (Phase II) - Marker... ... | reverse complement strand
ACCTATGGGAGTTTGAGAACTTCGGCCTTACCTTCCCAGGTTACTACGCCCTACACGCTACAGCCCACATGGCAGCCTACGGCACGACAGAAGAGGATCTAGCCCTAGTGGCCGTGAAGAACCACCACTATGCGAACATGAACCCATACGCCCACCTACATGAGGAGATAACGGTTGAGAAGGCACTTGCATCACCAGTAGTAGCTTGGCCACTAAAGCTCTACGATTGCTGTACCATCTGCGATGGAGCTGCTGCCGTGGTCCTGGCCTCTGAGGATAAGGTAAAGGAGCTCGGCATTGATACGCCAGTTTGGGTTGCTGGCGTGGGCTACTCATCTGATAGCGGGAACCTAACTAAGCGCCAGAGCTATGTGGGCCTCCTAGCGACGGTTAGGGCAAGCCAGATGGCCTACAAGATGGCTGGCGTGGGGCCAAGCGATATAGATTGTGCCACGGTCCACGATTGCTTCACCATAGCTGAGATAATGGCCTACGAGGACCTCGGCTTCTGCAAGAAGGGCGAGGGGGCCAAGCTGATCCGTGAGGGCGAGACGTACGTGGGAGGCCGTATCCCAGTGAACATGGATGGTGGGCTAAAGGCCAAGGGGCACCCAATAGGTGCTACTGGCGTCTCCATGATAGTAGAGCTAACTCGGCAGCTAAGGGAGGAGGTGAAGCCACGTGAGAGGCAGGCGCCAATGCGGAACTACGTGGCCTTGGCCCATAACGTAGGTGGGACTGGCCACTACTGCTATGTAACCATACTGAGGAGGTGAGCGTGATGGCCTATGATCCTAGAACTGGCACTATAAGGAGTAGGACGCTTAGCCTCACGTACGAGATACCTGTCTCAAAGATAGCTAAGTTCTGGGAGGCACTAGGCGAGGGCAAGGTCCTAGCCGTTAGGTGTAGGAAGTGCGGTAGGCGAATGTTCCCACCACAGGCAGTTTGTGATAGGTGCTACTCTGACGACCTAGAGTGGTTTGAGATAAAGAGCGTGGGCGAGGTCATTGCCTTCACGCATATAGTCGTTAGGCCAGCATCCTTCCAGGAGAACCCCGTTTATACGCCAGCTATCGCAGAGTTCAAGGAGGAAGGAGTTCGTGTCCTAGCTTGGATTGCCCCAGGGGTGCCTAAGAGGGCCATAAAGGTGGGCATGAAGGTCAGGGTTGAGGGGCGGGTAACAGAGGAGGGCCGTAGGACATGGTTCCTCGTCCCAGCTGAGTAGGTGCATGAGGTTGGCTACTGCGCAGGAGCTCCAAGAGCTCATTAGGGGCTTGGGCCTAGATGGCATAGTTGATGCGCACGTCCACCCCCTCACCATTTTATCAGAGCAGGACCTGCTGAAGGCCATTGAGGAGGCAGGCGTTAAGCTGTGTGCCCTCCTGGCACTAGATGTAGATCCAGGTGAGCTTGATGATGAGCGTAGGGCCAGGGCCTTCATCCAGGAAATGCTCAATGCTGGCATCTGGGATGTGAGGGCCCTTGATATGGCCAAGGAGCTGCTGAGGAAGGCACTAACGCCAAATGAGCGGGTAGCAAGCATGGTCAGGAGGTACCCTGGCCTCTTCATGGGCTTTGGCTCTGTAAATCCATCAAAGCCGATGGGCTATGTGCTTGAGAGGCTAAGGGAGATAGAGGATCTAGGCCTCTCAGGCATCAAGCTCATACCAACGCTCCAGCTCTTCTGCCCCCACAAGGCCAAGAAGGCCCTTAATAAGGTGCTGAAGTTCTGTAGGCGTGCTAACATGCTCGTTATGTTCCACACAGGCTGCGATCCAGGCCCCTGGGAGGCACCTGCTTTATCAAGGTGCGCTAGGCCTTCCCTGCTGGAGCCCTTCATACGCTCCTTCCCAGAAGTGAGGTTCATACTCGCCCACGCTGGCAGCTACTCAGCTAGGGTCCCTGGCATCTGGTTTGATGAGGCAGTTGAGCTTGCGAGGGCGTACGGCAACGTATGGCTAGATGTAGCAGCCGTCCCCTACCTGCTAGTTGAGCCGAGGTTCGTAGAGGCCCTAAGGAGGGCTGGCCTACTTGGCAGGGTGCTCTTCGGCTCTGACTACCCAGTGATCGGGACCAGTATAGCAGAGGTAGCATACGAGGTCCTATGCTCCTCAAGCCTCTCGGATGGTGAGAAAGCCCAGGTCATGGCCCTAAATGCCGAGGAGCTGCTAGCTAGCTGAGCTTAAGGAAAGCCTAATAAGCCCGTGAGCGCCCTTGATAGGCCAGGAGACCGTTATGTCGGAGAAGCCCTGGTATAAGTTCTACCCAGAGTGGGTCCCACGCAGCATAGACTACCCAGAAGTCCCGCTGGATAGGCTCCTGAAGGAGTCAGCCCAGAAGCACCCAGATGCCATAGCCATTATATTTGAGGGCTACAAAATGACGTACAAGGAGCTGGATGAGGCCGTAGATAGGCTTACAACTGCCCTCCAGGATCTAGGCGTGAAGAAGGGCGATAAGGTCGCTATATTCCTGCCTAACTGCCCACAGTTCGTCATAGCCTACTACGCCATCCTACGTGCTGGGGGCGTGGTAACGGCCGTCAACCCGCTCTACACGGAGAGGGAGCTAGAGTACCAGCTTAACAACGCAGAGGCCATAGGCATCGTAACGCTTGACCTGCTATACGAGAAGGTAGCAAAGGTAAGGGATAGGACTGGGCTTAAGTTCGTGATCGTAACACGTCTAAAGGACTACTTACCGAAGGCAAAGGCCATACTTGGCACGCTCCTGAGGAAGATACCGACTGCTAAGGTAGAGCCAGCACCAGGCGTATACTTCCTCAAGGACCTACTTAAGAAGTACCCACCTGAGCCCAAGCCAGTTGAGATAGATCCAAAGGAGGACCTAGCCTGCCTCCAGTACACTGGTGGTACGACTGGCGTGCCAAAGGGCGCCATGCTAACCCACTACAACTTAGTCTCCAATGCAGTAGCAGCTGCCTACTGGCTTAACGCTGAGGAAGCCAAGGAGGTCCACGTTGGCGTCCTACCGCTCTTCCACATCTACGGCATGACGACCGTGATGAACTCACCAATCTACAAGGCTGGCGCAACGATCCTCATACCGAGGTTTGATGCTAAGAAGGTGCTTGAGGCCATTCACAAGTATAGGGCTACCGTGTTCTGTGGCGTCCCAACCCTCTACGCCATGCTGCTTGACTACCCAGAGCTTAGGAAGTACGACCTAACGAGCATAAAGTTCTGCATATCTGGTGCAGCCCCACTGCCACCAGAGGTGCAGAAGCGCTTCATGGAGATAACTGGTGGCGTCCTTGTGGAGGGCTATGGCCTAACTGAGGCATCACCAGTTACACATGCTAATCCACTTGATAGGACCATGAAGACGGTGAAGGTGGGCTCAATAGGCGTGCCCTGGCCAGATACGGATGCTAAGATAGTAGATGTGGAGACGGGCACTAGGGAGCTCCCACCTGGCGAGGTAGGCGAGCTAGCCGTGAAGGGGCCACAGGTAATGAAGGGCTACTGGAAGATGCCTGAGGAGACCGCCCAGGCGCTCAGGGATGGCTGGCTCTACACTGGCGATATAGCTAAGATGGATGAGGATGGCTACTTCTACATAGTGGACCGCAAGAAGGACCTCATAAAGTACAAGGGCTACAGCGTCTACCCAAGGGAGCTTGAGGACGTCCTCTACGAGCACCCAGCCGTAAAGCTCTGTGCTGTCGTGGGCAAGCCAGATCCAGTTGCTGGTGAGATACCAAAGGCCTTCGTAGTGCTCAAGGAAGGCTACGAGCCCTCAGATGAGCTAAAGGAAGAGCTGCTGAAGTTCGTGGCCGAGAGGGTAGCACCCTATAAGCGCATAAGGGAGCTTGAGTTCAGGACGGAGCTACCCCTCTCAGCTGCTGGCAAGGTCCTAAGGCGTGTTTTAAAGGAGGAAGAGCGAAAGAAGGCCCAGGAAGCTGCTAAGGAGAGCTAGCAGCCTGCTTAGGAGCCCTACGTGTTTTTTCCAGGGCCTAGCTTGCCTTCCCGAAATGCTTAAAGAGCTAGCTAGCTCCATTGATATGACGGGGAGAACATGGTCCTGTTCCCAAGCGAGGAGTGGATAAAGCGCTTTAAGGAGGAGGTAAATAAGAACAAGGAGTATGAGGAAGCTGCTAAGGATTGGGAGGGCGATTTCCTATTCATAATAACGCCAGATGAGGGGCTAGATAGGGAGTACGTCTTCTACGTGGATCTATGGCATGGGAAGTGCCGTGATGCCTACATGGTCCCCAGCAGGGATGCGAAGAAGGCCGATTTCATATTTGAGGGGCCATACTCAAATTGGAAGAAGCTGATAAGGGGCGAGTTGGATCCTATAACTGGCGTAATGACGAGGAAGTTCAAGTTGAAGGGCAGCCTGATGAAGATAATGCGCTACACTAAGGCTGCCTCAGAGCTAGTGAAGACGGCCACCAGGGTGCCCACTGAGTTCAAGTGAGGCTAGTGGGCTAGGCCCGTAGGCCAGTACTGTGCTGAGCTATTCTTTTTACTGGTAGAGTGCATGCCAGTTGATGGGGTAGGGCTTGTGGGAGATAACCTTCCCCAGGACCATAGTCGTAGGCGAGGGGGCACTTAGCTACCTTGAGCAGATCAAGGGCCAGAGGGCACTTATCATAACTGATAAGACTATCCGCTCCTTGGGCATAGCCGACCAAGTAGTAAGGCTTCTCAAGCAAGCTGGGCTTGAGGTCCAGGTCTTTGATGGCGTTGAGCCTGAGCCAAGCAGGCGTGTGGTTGAGCAGGCCGTTAAGGTAGCCCGTGATTTCGGACCAGACGTAATAATCGGCCTTGGTGGTGGTAGCTGCATGGATGTTGCTAAGGCAGTCTTCGCCCTCTACGAGAGGCCTGACTTAACGCTTGATGAGATCGTGCCACTAGTAGAGCTGGGCCTTAGGAAGAAGGCCAAGTTGATTAACATACCAACCACCAGTGGGACGGGGGCAGATGTAACATGGGCAGTTGTGATAACAGATGAAGCTGAGGAGCTCAAGATGGAGCTTGCCTCAAGGGAGATCGTAGCAGATGTAGCCATACTGGATCCAAGGCTGCCATCCTCCATGCCACCACGCCTAACGGCTGATACTGGCCTAGATGCCCTAACGCACGCCATAGAGGCCTATGCATCTAAATGGCATAATGATTTCTCAGATGCCCTTGCCCTATGGGCCATAAGGGCCATATTCACGTACCTGCCGAGGGCCTACCGTAATGGCAGCGATATGGAGGCCCGTGAGAAGCTACATAATGCAGCTACTATGGCTGGCCTAGCTTTCAGCAACTCGCAGATAGGTGCAGCCCACGCTATGGGCCACGCCCTTGGCGCCCTATTCAAGATACCGCATGGTCGCTCAGTGGCCGTCTTCCTGCCCTACACAATTGAGTATAACGCCCGTGTGGCAGCCAGCAGGTACGCTGAGATAGCAGATGCCCTTGGCCTCGGTGGTCGGGCGAGCGAGGAGAAGGCTAGGAGGCTTGCTGAGGCCGTTAGGCAGCTGCTAGCGGATGTTGGCGAGCCCCTTAAGGTCGCTGACCTAGGCATAAGCCAGGCAGATTACGAGGCTAAGCTTGAGGCCCTAGTGGATAGGGCCATGAGCTCTACTGGCACGGTAGCTAACCCAAGGGAGCTAGGGCGTAGCGACTACGCTAGGCTCTTCACGTATGCCTACGAGGGAAGGCATGTGGATTTCTGAGCTAGCGAGCGTGAGGCCTGCTAAGGCATTTAAGCCCTAGGCCCCCTTAAGGCGTGGTCGGGAGCATGGCCAAGATGCTTGGCCTCAGCTTTGAGCTCTCCGAGGAGCAGGAGGACATCAAGAGGGCTGTCCGTGAGTTCTGCGAGAAGGAGTTTGACCCAGAGCTAGCACTTGAGCTAGATAGGAAGGAGGAGTTCCCAATGGAGCTCTACAAGAAGGCTGCTAAGCTAGGATTCACGAGCATGCGATTCCCAGAGGAGTACGGTGGCCAGGGGTACGGGATACTTGAGGATTGCATAGTAATTGAGGAGATGTGCCGTGCTGACTCAAGCCTTGGCATAGCCATAACGGCTGCTACCTTCGCAAGCGACCTCATAGTGCTACACGGCACTGAGGAGCAGAAGGAGAAGTACATACCGCCCATCTGTAGGGGGGATTTCATATCATCAGGTGCCTTCACGGAGCCAGCTAGGGGCAGCGACCTAGCATCACGCCTTGATACCAGGGCCGTCCGCTATGGCGATACCTGGTACATAAATGGTGTTAAGACATTCATAACAAATGCGCCAGTAGCCAACTTCTTCGTGGTACTATGCCAGACGGATCCAAAGGCCCACCCACCGCACAGGGGCCAGAGCCTATTCATAGTTGATAGGGAAACGGAGGGGGTTGAGGTCTCAAAGCTAAAGGATAAGATGGGGATTAGGCCCTCCCTTACTGGCGAGATCGCCTTCAGCGATGCGAAGGTGCCTGCTGATGCCCTGCTTGGCGAGCTGAACAGGGGCTTCTACTACGCTATAGAGTTCTTTGATAAGAGCCGTGTTGGTGTAGCAGCCCAGGCAGTTGGCATAGCCCAGGGTGCCTTTGAGATAGCCTACAAGTACGCAAAGGAGAGGGAGGCCTTCGGCAGGCCGATAATACAGTTTGAGGGGGTTTCCTTCAAGCTAGTAGATGCTATAACGCTCATAGAGGCTGCTAGGCTGCTGACGTACAAGGCAGCTTGGCTAATTGACCAGGGCAAGCCAGATCCACTTATAGCAAGCATGGCCAAGACGCTTGCCAGCGAGATAGCCGTCCGCATAACCGAGTGGTGCATAGGCATACTAGGTGGCTACGGCTACTTCGGCGATTACAGGGTTGAGCGCTACCACAGGGATGCCATAGTAACGACCATCTACGAGGGCACGAACGAGATTCAGCGCCTAACCACGCTCCGCTACCTACTTAGGCGGCTGTAAGGGGCTAGGAGGCTGCTTTTTTCCTAATTGCCTGACCTAGGCCAGCAGTAGGCCATAGCATCCAGGATTTCACCTCCCCTAACTATTATAAGGGCTCTAAGGGCCTGCTAGCTGGAGGAGGTAGAGATGGCAGTAGAGTACGAGACCATCAGGGTAGAGAGGGACGAGGACATCCTGTGGATCGTGCTCAACAGGCCCCATAGGCTCAACGCCTTCAACGACGTAATGATCTCAGAGCTCTCCGAGGCCCTGGACAAGGCTGAGGAAGATCCAGGCGTTAGGTGCGTGATAATAACTGGCGAGGGCGATAGGGCCTTTAGCGCTGGCGCAGATGTAACTATGTTCCCAAAGCTAACGCCAGATAAGGCTGTCCTGGCCTCACGCATGGGCCAGGAGGTATTCACGAAGATTGAGCGTATGTCCAAGCCCGTTATAGCTGCCATAAATGGCTATGCCCTTGGCGGTGGCCTTGAGCTAGCTATGGCTTGCGACTTCCGCATAGCTGCTGAGCACGCTGAGCTAGGCAACCCAGAGATAAGGCTTGGCATAATACCTGGCTGGGGTGGCACCCAGAGGCTGGTCAGGCTAGTTGGGCTGGCCAAGGCCAAGGAGATCGTCATGCTTGGGGACCGCATATCAGCTGAGGAGGCCCTTAAGATAGGGCTGGTGAACAAGGTCGTCCCATTTGAGGACCTACGCAAGGAGGCAAGGGCTCTGGCCAAGAGGCTCTGCAAGGGGCCACCGATTGCCCTTAAGTATGCGAAGTGGCTACTTAACTTCGGGAGCCAGTTCCCACTTGAGATAGGCCAGAGGCTTGAGGCCACTGCCTTCGGCGTGATATTCACGACCAAGGACATGCGTGAGGGCATAGAGGCCTTCATGTCAAAGCGTGAGCCAGAGTTCAAGGGTGAGTGAGCACCACCAGCTGGCACCGCTGGGTGGTTGGGAAGGAGCTAGCTTTTTACTCCCTTCCTCCTAGGCCAGCTGGCAAGCCATGCCAAGGGAAGAGCACCCCCTGCACAGGCTGTTCTACCCAGGGGCCGTAGCCATCATAGGGGCCTCAAGGAGCCCACACAAGTTCGGCCACATCCAGGTGGCCAACCTCCTCCGCATGGGCTTTAAGGGCCGTATCTACCCGATTAACCCAAGGGCAGATGAGATCCTAGGCCTTAAGTGCTACCCAAGCATACTAGATGTGCCTGGCCAAGTAGATGTAGCCGTGATAACGATCCCCGCCCCAAAGGTGCCAGGGGCCGTAAGGGATTGCGTTGAGAAGGGGGTTAGGTTCGTTGTCATCATCTCATCTGGGTTTAAGGAGGCTGGGCCAGAGGGGGAGAAGCTCCAGGAGGCCATGCTGAAGTTCGTAGAAGGGACGGATACACGAATAGTTGGGCCGAATACGACTGGCATACTAAACCCAGAGGCCAGCTTCACGACCACCTTCATGCCCATAGAGGGGCCAGTTAGGGAGGGGCCTGTTTCCTTCATCGTCCAAACTGGCCTCTTCGCAGGCATCCTGCTCCTCCACATACTAACGGCGGAGAGGTTCGGCATAGCCAAGGTAGCTGGCCTTGGTAATAAGTGCGACCTAAGCGAGGTTGAGGTGCTTGAGTACCTAGGCCAGGATGAGAAGACGGGCGTTATAGCCATGTACATAGAGGGCGTTAGGGATGGCCGTAAGCTCATGGAGGTGGCCAGGGAGGTAGGGCTTGATAAGCCCATACTGGTCCTCAAGTCGGGCCGAACTGAGGCTGGCCTTAGGGCAGCCCTCTCCCACACTGGCAGCATGGTGGGGCGTGATGAGGTATTTGATGCAGCCTGCAAGCAGTGCGGTATGATAAGGGTGAGGGACTTTGAGGAGCTAATTGACCTAGCAAAGGCATTTGCCATGCAGCCCGTGCCAAGGGGGCCTAGGCTGGGGGTAGCCTCCTACTCAGGGGCTGGCTGCGTGCTAGCCTCGGATGAGTGCTCCCTCCAGGGCCTAAGGCTAGCGGAGCTCTCTAAGGAGAGCCTAGATAGGCTTGCTAAGGCCCTACCGCCTTGGGCTAGGGCTGGCCACCCAATAGACCTTGAGCCCCTACACGAGGGCGTGGGGCCAGATGCCTACGGCCTAGCACTTGAGGTCCTAGCCTCCGACCCAGGTGTAGATGCCATAATGGCTAACATAATGGCCCTACCAGAGGGCCTGATGTGGGCAACGTTCTACGCTGGCCCAGATGACTTCTTACGCTACTTCTCATCGGCTAGGAAGCTAGCACCCCACAAGCCCATAGCCATCTGCGTTGGAGGTGATAAGGAGGCCGTTGAGGCCGTTGTAAGTGCCCTTGAGGGGGCTGGCTTCCCCACATACCCATCTATAAGCAGGGCCATACGTGCCCTCTCAGCTCTATACGCCTACTCAAGCATAAGGGAGAAGCTAGCTAGGCGTAAGGCTTAGCCCACAAGGCTTATATGGCCAATGAGGATGGCCATGCTGAGCGGTGGGCATTATGGGCCAGGCAGCGAGGCAGTTCGTGTTTGCAGATCCAAGTAAGTGCATTGGCTGTGGCCTATGTGAGCTAGCCTGCGTTATTGAGAAGGAGAAGAGCCTTGATGCTACTAAGTCTAGGATAAAGGTCGTCCACCTAGGGCCACTGGCCAACATGGCCGTAGCGTGCCGATTGTGTGAGAACGCCCCCTGCGTTAGGGCCTGCCCGAGGGAAGCCCTCTGGCAGGATGAGAAGGGCATCATAAGGGTTGAGGATGAGAAGTGCGATATCTGCGGTTGGTGCATAGAGGCCTGCCCATATGGTGGCATAGTGCTTGATACAGAGAGGACAACCGTCCTCATATGTGATACTTGTGATGGGGAGCCAAAATGCATGGAGTTCTGTCCAACGGAAGCCCTATTCTGGGCCACCGAGGAGGAGGCAAGCAAGATGCTACCTGCCTCCATATCGCAGATACGCTCTGAGATCAAGCGTGTCGTAGAGCTAGGCGCTTGGGACACGCTGTTCGCAAGGGCCATGGATGTGGCTGGGAAGGTAGAGGAGAAGCTAAAGGCCCTGGCGAGGCGAGCACAGGAGCTAAAGGTGATAGCTGCCTAGAGCCCCATCATTTCCATGAACCTCCTAGCATCGTCGGCCATGTGCACGTTATTGAACAGCACGTAGGCTTCCTCAGCGCCCTCTGCTTCAACACGCCTTAGTATGGCCCTCAGGCGCCTTAGATCTTCATCCGTGTACTTATACCTGTAGTCAAACTCCCTTGGTGCTAGGCCATGGAGGCGTGTGTAGAACACTGGCCCAAGGACCATGATGGCATCCTCATGCCTTAAAACATCAGTTACGTATATCAAGTCTAGCTCGCTACACAAGCGCCTAATGGCATCTAGGTGCTCCCGCCAATCTGCCCTTGGCTCCCAGGCCACGAGGAGGCCATGCCTATCAACAGAGCTGAAGAAGGCCCTTACGTTCTCAACGTTCTCAGGCGTGTACTTGAACCTAGGTGGGCACTGGACCACGCACACACGGGCCTTGAGGGCCTTGCAGATGCTGGCCGTCTCCTCCCAGGCCCTGAAGTTCTCCTCCGTTGGCCTTAGGAAGCCATACCTGTCCTTTGCTTCCTCAGGCACCCTTAGGCCAGCCTTACGCCAGGTTGGGCTAGTAGGTGGGTGCGTTATTGCCTGCCAGCACTTCACGGTGAACTCAAAATCTGGAGGGGCCTCAGAACGCCACCTCTGGGCTGTGCTCAGCCTTGGGAGCTTGTAGAATGTCCTCTGGACCTCAACTAGCTTGAACTGCCCGTAGTAGGCCTTCATGCCACCCTTAACGGCAAAGCCACAGCAGCCGACCTTCACTAACAAGGCTACCACCAACGTAAGCCTGCCAGGTAGAGCTTAAAGCATGCTTCCCCTGGCTAGTGTAAAACCGGCGGGCCTTTAGAGGGCCTTCCACAGATAAAGCATAGGGCCCTACCCCTCACGGCTATTGACCAGCCTTACTAAGCCCCTCTACGACCCTAGGGGCCTCAGGATGTAGATGGCCTTGGCTTACCTATTGGCCAGCGTTTCTCATAGCGACTTATTAGGACTACCCGTGAGGGTATGCTCTCATCTACTACGTTATAGCCAAGTTCTGATGCTAGTCTCTCTGCAAATGCCCTTACCTCATTGTGCTTTGGCATGTTCTCGTACTTTAGGCCTCTCAGCCTTGAGAAGCCAATCCACATGAAGGCCTTTGGCTCAACGAAGTCAGGTTCTGCTTTCTCTATTAGGCGAGCATATGAGGGCTCATCGCACATGTTCCAGCCCTTAACGAGGGTTATCCTTATCACCTTACGGCAGGAGAGGCTTGGCAGGAGCTCAAGCGTTTCCATGAGCTTATCCCATAGGCCTGGTAGCTGGGGCCTGCAGAGGGCCTTGTATATACGCTCGTTTGGTGCTACAAGGGATACGTAGAGCTGGGTTGGCTCCTCATCAAGGCTTGCTAGCCTCTCTGGTAGCGTGCCATTTGTTACCAAGAAGGTCGTGAAGCCCCGCCTATGGTATTCTGCTATCAGGGCACCTAGCTCTGGGTAGAGCGTTGGCTCACCTGCCAGGCTTATGGCTGCGTGCCTTGGGTGTAGGGCCTCCTCTAGCTTCCTTGGCTCTACCTTTGGGTTGGCCTTGTAGCCACTTAGTATCTGCCTCTGAGCCCTTATTGAGCCCTCTACGATTAGCTCTGGATCATCCCATTCTGGCATCTTGGTTTCAGCCCAGCTTAGGCCCTGGTCGCCAGATTGGACACGCCAGCAGAAGAGGCAGCGTTGAGTGCAGTAGAAGAGGGCAGGCGTCATCTGTACGCACCTATGGGATGCTATGCCGTAGAATCGCTGCTTGTAGCAGAAGCGACCAGATGTAAGGCTTGCGTACAGCCAGTGGCACCTCTTAACAGCTGAGTGGCGACCAACCAAATGATATCCCTGCTTCCTCAATAACCGAATGAGCTCTTCTGGGATACCTGGCATTAGGGCCTTAACCTGGCGCTGGGCCAAGGCCTAGCTACCACCCCTGCCTAGAACTTAATGCTCTCTTCCTTAGTCCCCTCTGGCGTTATCAATAGCATATCAACGCCATCGCCACTTATGGCATCACGGCTTATAGCTGACCTAATGGCCTTGAGGGCTAGCTCACGGCCATCTGAGATGGGGAGGCCATCCTTGTACTCAGCCTCAAGGACGCCAACTGCTATCTCAGCACCAGAGCCAACTGCAGCATACTTATCTGGCACGATAGAGCCAAGTGGATCTAGCACGTATAGGACGGGCCCCTCATCATCTATGCCACCTACTATGGTCTGCGTTAGGAGCGGGAATAACCTCTGGTTGAATAGTATGTTTGACATGAGCTTAGCAGCCGACCTAACTGGCATTGGCCTACCGACCTCGTACTCGTAGAGCCTTGCGTAGGCCCCTACATGCCTAACGAGTATCTGCATGTCAGCTACCATGCCAGCACAAGCAGCCCCTATTCGGTCCGTTATCTTAAATACCTTCTTCCCCGCCTTGCTGAGCACGTAATAGCCATAGGAAACACGCTTCTCAGCAGCTAGCACTACGCCATCGGAGCAGACTAAGCCAACGGTAGTTGCGCCAGGCATGTAGAACATCTCCCTCTGAAGCTCCAAGCCCCTCGCCTCACCTCTGCTTGAGGGAAAAAAGCCACTAATTAACTTAGCGGCTAAGCCACTAAGGTGGCGGTGGAGGCCAGGTGGCGAAGCTCCTGAAGGCCCAGGCGTAGGTGCCACCATCAACTACGGTTGCATTAACGTGGTTTGAGCCATAGGGGGCTAGGACCCAGCCAGCCCTTGCGTCCCAGAACCACCAGAACCAAGCGTGGGTTTGGTTGTTGCGGAGGCCGTTTATGCTAACGACCAAGTAGGCCGTGTTATTTGGGTAGCCAACCCAATCTGGCCCCTCGTAGGCCATGTACTCTACCTCTGCAACCATGCACGTAGCATCAAAGACGGTAGAGCCAGCTGATACACGGGTGTTGTTGAACCAGGTCCTCGTGCCGTTCCCGTAGTCTATCAGTATGTTCACGAAGACGGTTAGTCGCTCAAGCTGCCCCATGGCCCTCTCGTAGAGGCCCCTGTAGAGCTCGTAGGAGTACCAGAAGTAGCAGGCCAGGAGGGAGGCAGCTATAGCCCAGCAGGCAAGGCCAAGGCTAATCCAAACCCACCTTCCCTTCATCAATATCATCCCCCTTGCTGATGGCTCTACCACCATGAGGGGGCAGGCCGAGGAGGCGGGGGAGCTTTAAGAGAGCTGGGGTGCAGGCAGCGAAAATGACGGCATTGCTAACCTCGTGGATAAGCGCTAGAACAGCACCAGAGGCTAGAGCGAGGGCTAAGGGGATACCGTAGGCTAGGGAGAAGGCTATGTTCGTAATGAGGTCGTATGTGGCCGTGAGCAGGAAGCCAAGGGCAGCCATGAGGTAGGTAGAGCGTGCTAAGCTCCTTTCCTCGCTTAAGGCACCTGACTTGCCCATAAGGCCACCAACAATGCCGTAGATGGTTTCTGAGGTCGCAGTAGCTATGTATATTGGAAGGCTAAAGCCATATGGGTTCAGGAACCCATATATAAGCCATGTTAGAGCTCCAACTAGGGCTCCAGGCCAGGAGCCGAAGAGGAATCCAGATGCGAAGACCAAGAAGTCCATGAGCTTGACATTTGGTAGGCCGATTAGGGCGTAGTTCGTAGCTAGGCAGGCAGCCGTCATCATGGCTATGGCACATGCCTCCTGGCTCCGCCCCCTCATGGCAGCTGGATGGATTATCCATCCAGCTATTTAAGCCTTTCGCCAGCCCCTATCTACCCAGCATGGCCCAGTTGAGGGCAAGCACGAGGCACAGCTCTAGGGCAGATACCGCAAGCGATGCCACCACGTCCTCGCCTAGACCAGCTAAGGGGCCGAGGATCGGTATTGAGAGGACAGCTGATAGCACGATCAGGCATAGGCTCTTTAGCAAGGAAATATGGAAGGACCTAGTATCAACTGAGGCCCCTGAGGCCAGTAGCATGGCCGACATGAGGGAGGCCGTGAGGCACAGCATGGTGCCTGAGGTAGCATAGGCAACTAGCCTGAGGTCCCCTAGGGCCGCTGAACAGGCAAGGGCCACTGGGAAGGCGTATAAGGCATAAGCTATGGCTGTCGCCAGTGATTTGCCTAGTGCTAGCTCCCTCCTGTGGAGGTCGGTTGAGAACAGGAGCCAGAGCCTCCCGCCCTCATGCTCCATGAGCTGGTATGGGACGAGGGCCGAGAGGATGCAGCCAGTGCCCAGGAGCGTCATGCAGGTGAGGTAGGCGACCTCCCTTAGCTCCTCAAGTCCACTAGCGTTCAAGAGGGCTGGAATGAAGCTGATGAGGGAGAATAGGGGTAAGACCATGATGTAGGAGGTCCTCGGGTCCCGAACGGCAATCTTTAGGTCCTTAATAGCTATGTTGAGGGGGAGGCAGCGTGTCCAGAACCTTGGCTTCCTAAGGCCTTTACCCAACTCAGCTTCAGAAGACCCTTCTAGGGCAGTATTAACATAGCCTTTAATTGCCTTCCTAAGGATCAAGATGGAGGACATTAGGTAAGCTAGGCAACAGAGCAGGGAAAGGAAGAAGCCCAAGGGATAAGCCGATAAGCTTATGCAGTCCGTGGCGGAGAAGGGGTATATGAAGCCCGTGGTGCTTGGCAGCATTGGGATGGCCCCTTTAATTAGCTCAAGCACCTTCCCTGAGCAGAGGTAGAGCTGGTAGAGCAGGCCTATGGAGAACATGGCCGTGAAGTAGAGGCTGCTCCAGAAGGCCCTTGCTAACTTGCTCCTAAGGCCCTTGGTAACCCCCATCCTCCTGCTTAAGGCACTTGATAGGGCTAGGGAGGCTGCTAGAGCGAGGAGCACATCTACGTAGCCGTAGAGGGCCACTAGGGGGAAGGCCTGGGGGAGCCAGAGCTTCTCAGCGACGATGGCCCCGTATATGATGGGGACAAGCAGCACGGGAGCTAGGGAGCGTAGGAGCTTAGCGAGGACTACCCTGCCTATGTCCTCCCTGCCCAGGGGCAGTTGGGCAAGGACCTTGATGGAGCCCGATGCCTGGAGCGATAGGGCTGATGTTGAGCTAGCCATCAGCACGGAGATGAACATCAGCACGTTGTAGAGCATGGTAGATGCTATGGTGGTGGCCATGAGCTCCCAGGGGCTGGCCAGCAGGACGGGGGCACCGACCATTAGGAGGAGCAGTACTAGCGAGGCGAAGCCCTCAGCTATGCCTAAGGCCCTATTCCAGGTAACTAGCCTCGCTAGCTTAGGTTCATCAAGCGATGGATCTGAGCCCCTATAGGTACCATATATGACCTCACGCTCAAGCAAGCGGGCAATGCGGAGGGCCTCACCCCACTCCATTAGAACTCCTCCTTGAGTATCCTTATCAGGGCCTCTAGGACCTCATCCTTCTTCGTAAGCTTCAGCAGGACCTCCTCAAGATCCTCATCTGCTCCCACGACCTCTTTTATGCTCCTTAGGTCGCCCTCAGCTACGATCAAGCCCTCGTTCATGAGGTATATCCTATCGCAGATGGCCTCAGCTAGGCTAAGGATGTGCGTTGATATGATTACGCCCCCACCACGGGACCTGATCTCCCTGAGCACTTCCTTTAGCACCCTAGCAGCTACTAGGTCTAGTGATGCCAGGGGCTCATCTAATATGAGCACATCTGGCTCGTGGAGCAGGGCCGATATCAAGGCTAGCTTCTGCCTATCCCCTTTAGACAGCGAGCCCACGAGGCAATCCATTTTATCCTCAATTTCAAATAGGGTAGCAAGCAGCCTAGCACGATCTATGTAGGTGCTTGGATCCATCTTCCTCATCCTACCCATGAAGTATAGGAACTCACGCACGGTTAGTGAGTCGTAGAGGAGCACGTCCTCTGGCACGTAGCCTACCCTGGCCCTAATGCTTGGATCTAGGTATGGATCTCGGCCAAGGACCCTAACCTCCCCCCTATCTGGCCTTATGAAGCCCATTATGATCTTCAGGAGCGTCGTCTTCCCACTGGCATTTGGGCCTAGGAGGCCTACTACCTCACCTCGCCTAAGGCACAGGGATACGCCCCTAAGGGCAGCTACCCTGCCGAACTTCTTCACAACGCCATGTAGCTCAACTAGCTCGCCCAAGCCGTGGGCACCGTGAGCTCTGCTTCACGCTTCCTCTTTAGCATGACGTAGGCTACCCCAGCAGCTACACCAGCCCCAATAGCAGCCCCTATCCCGATTACCGCCTCTGGCCTGAGGACCACGGGCTGGGGACTGGC
>Ga0209410_1000650_pt1 | contig 16267 bp, 28 predicted proteins | sample Mar14436cmmetaG_FD_184135 | JGI IMG/M metagenome (GOLD analysis project Ga0209410, IMG submission 184135) | Marine hydrothermal vent microbial communities from Guaymas Basin, Gulf of California to study Microbial Dark Matter (Phase II) - Marker... ... | reverse complement strand
CAACACTCTCATCAGAGCCTCCCTCCTCTCTCCTCTCCTTCTTCCCTCTCTCTTCCCTCTTCCCTCTTCCTCTTCCCTCCCCCCTGTAACCCCCCTCCTATCTCTATCTCCTATCTCCTATCTCTTTCCTATCTTCCTCTCCTCTCTCCACCCTATGCACATACACACTACACACTTCCTTGGCCTTGCAAGGAAAGGAATTGCAATTCCTTTCCTTGCATACACTATACTAACTACATACAACAATTGCAAATTGCAATTACAACATAGTGACAACATAGTCATATGACATGTTCAGAGAAAAGGAATTGGAATTTGCAAGGAAGTTCCAAGGAAGTTGTAAATTGCAAGGAAATTGCAAGAAATGTGCAAGAAAGGAATTTGTTATTTGTTGTCTATGATGTTGTGAGAGAAATAGATATTATTGTTGTTCTCTCTGACATACACACTCTCATCATATCACTCATCTCATTCCTCTGATTGTTCCTCACATTCCTCATTCCTCACATTCTCTTCCTTTCTGTTCCTTCTCTTACTCTCATATAGTCCAAGTTCAATTACTTTTGAATAGAGTGTGTTGTATCGTAGTCCTACAAGTTTTGCAATTGCTGTTAGTGGAAGTCCAAGTTTCAGATACTGTTTGATTTTCCTTATTTGCTTCTGTGAGAGTTCAATTTTTGGACGACCAATATGCTTTCCTTCTGCTATTGCTCTTCTCATTCCTTCAATTGACCTCTGTCTAATCAGTTCTCTTTCTCTTTCGGCTACCCAAGCAAGTATTGTTAGGATGAGGTTTCTGATGGCTGGCTCCTGTGTATTGAGGAATTGCTCTTTCTCACTTACACTGATTACTCTCACATTCATCTCCTTCTCAAACTTGTTAATCATCATCACTGTGTCAAGCATGTCACGACCAATCCTTGAAATCTCATACACATACAGGTTAATCTCTGTTTCTTTGTTTTGCTGTCTTACTTCGTGAATGAACTTGAGCATCTCACTGAAACCCTTTCGCTTCTTTGCTGGAACTACTCCACTTACACCAACATCAGCAAAAAACCTTATTTCCTTGTCCTCTCCGACAAATCTTCTGATTGCTTGCATCTGATTTTCCACATTTTCCTCTGTTCTTGATACTCTCACATACGCAATATTCACACTCATCTCCGAATCACCTCCTTTTCACACACTCTTACAACACCTTTTTCCACATCCCTCTTCCGATTTTATAAATGGGTTTCCACATCATAAAAACTTTTTGGGAAATGGATTTCTCTGAATTTTCCAAGAAAGATTTGAGAATGACCCAGTTTTGAAAGTGTGAGAGGTGTGTGATTTCTGAATGCAGAGAGGAGGCTTCGTGAAAAATTGAAAGAAGTGAGGAAAGTTGAGATTTCCACATCTCATACATCCTTCCGTCACAAATCCGAAAACTATATATGTGAAAGCAGAAATCCGCTCATACACAAAGGAAATTCAAGTCCCGCAATAAATAATACTTCCACCTCTCCTTCATTTGACGAGAGGGTCGTTTCTGCTTGTCTCAAGGCGGATTTTCAGGGGTCTGTAGAGCAAAATTCTGGGGGTGAGAGAGGGTGTGAGGTGAGAGGTGGAAAACTGCTTTCAGGAGTGTTTTTCACACGGAAGCGAAAACTATATATGTGAGAAGCGAAATTCACGCTCTCGCAAAGAAAACTTGGGTTGGAAATATAATTATACTTCCGCCTTGACTTTCCTCAACGAGAGGGTCGTTTCTGCTTGTCTCGTGGTGGGTTCTGAAGGGGTCTGGAGCCAAAATTCTGGGGTCAGCAAATAACTTTCGCTTACTTAAAGAAAAGTTTAAATGAGCAAAAGTTTTAAGGTGAGAGAGGGTGAATGGCTGGGTGGTGGTCTGTGATGAGGGATGAGGAAGTGTGGGAGAGGTTTGAGGAGTGGAGAAGGGAGTAGTATAGGAAAGTAGAGCGAGGAGAGATATACTGGGATGAGTGTGAGAAAGCAATTAGTGAGGAGTTGTGGAGAGTTGCAGGTGAAGTCAGAAAGGAGCAGAGAAGGAAATTATGTGAAGAAGTGGAAAAATGCTAGAGAGGATGTTTGAGACTGTTGAGAGGATGTCAGAAATCTGTGATGAAATCAACAAGAACAAACTCCTTTCTCTCACAGGGAGGTGGTATAGTGGTGTTGAGGTAAGAATAATGCTTAATGAGGCAATTGCACATGCAATCCTCTGGCTTGCAACGCTTGCAAATGGAATTCCAGACAGGGAGCAGAGGGCGTTGGAGTGGAAGAAGAGGTGGGAAAGGAGGGGTGGAAAATTTAAGAGATTTCCACTCTAACTCCTAAACACCAACTTCCACTCCTTCAGCTCATCACTCTCCTTCTCCTCTCAAATTCGCAGATTCTTGAAGTATCTTCTCCTTGCATCTCTTTTTAGGTTTGTTGTGTCTACATACATTCCTCCTTTTACAAGTCCCATTTCTTGCTGAACTTTTACTACTCTCTTTCTGCTTATACCCCACTTATTGAGTAATTCCTCATCTCTCTGCTCTTCTCTTCGGATTTTACTCAATAACTTTAGGACTTTTTTAGGTAGTTTGGAGTATCCATACTTTTCATACACCTTTCTTAACACATACTTTCGCAAGGCATCACGGTAAGCAAGCACTCTAACTCTGTAATCAAATCGTTGAAGGTCTTTCTTTGCCATCCTTCCCTTTGATATGGGCACACCTCTTGGATTGTAACTTGTTATAATGTAATCAGGTTTGTATTGTTCTGGTAGTGCTTCCCATCCAAATACTCCAAGCTCACCTTGACTTCCTTTCTTTAGTGCTTTCAGTTCTGCTTTTGTGATTGGATTGAAAATATCAACTCTGTTAAGTCCTGTTACCTTTAGGATTTTTTGTGCTAACTTTACCTCTATGTTATGTGGTAGGTGTTTTGTTAGTAGTATGTCAATATCGTGTTTAGAGTATCCTTTTTTAGCAAAACCGCCAATTACTCGTATCTTTGCTTTATGTGTCCTATTCCACTTCCTTACAAACTCCTCAAGTGCTTTTACTCTTTCATCTCTCTTGCTTACTTTACAAATATTACTCTCCATCCTCTCAACTCACCACTCTTCTTCAATCCTTGCAAGATTTCAAATGCTTTTGCATCATACACCAGCAAACTCCTCTTTCCTTTCTTCACCTGCTTCTTTGAGAATGACCATGCATATACTTGCCAATCCTTGTTTGGTGGCTTGCACAGGATTAGTTCAGAATGCTTTGTCCTGCCAACATCCTTAATCCTGAATTTCCATCGCTTCCTCATCTTTGGTGATGCTCTGTGATACTTCTTCCACAAATCACCAACATGCACTACCACTCTGTTTGGTGTTTCTTTGACTTTTGGCATCCTTACCTCCTCCTTTTCTTCTTAACTTTCACACACCACTTATCTCCAAGCATATTACTGAAAGATATTGGGAGGTGGAATAAACACCACCTCCCACCCTATACAACTTTCTTCACTCCCTCTTTCCTCTCCACTGGTAGTAGAGTTTGTTGTTCTTGATTTCTGCTTTCATTTCTTCTTCCTTTTCCTTCTACTACTTCTCTTCCTCCCTCCTTCACTCTTTGCCTTCTTTGATGCATCTATTGCAACTGACAGCAACTCACGCTCCCTCTTTGTGAGTTTCTTGCCTTTTGCGATTTTACTCATTAGTTTGCTGAGCAGGTCTTTCCCTCTTCTCATTACTTCTACTCACCTCACAACACATTCATCAAAGTTGGCTCCACTTCACTCTTCCTCGTGTGAATTCTCACATTCCTTGCATCTTCAGGCAACTCCACAATCTTTGTTACTTCCACTATTGCTCTCCTCACCTTATACCTCTTTCCTTCCCTCTCTGCAACAAATGCTCTGCGTGGGTTTTCATAGACAATCTTTAGTCCATGCACTCTCCTTCCATACCTGTTTGTGAATGTGCCTCGCTCCACTCTCACCACTGTCCCACTCACATACACTCTCTTCACATGTGGCTTCCACCGCACCTTTCCACCTCTCACTCTGTCTCTACTCTCATAGTAGATGTAGAGGGTTTTTGTTCTGCCTCTGTATTTGGCTGTTGTTGGGTGGTATTTTAGTGGTATTTTCATGTCACCTCCCTCTATTTCACTACTCGTATTGCTCTCCCTTCTCTCCAGTCTGACGCACTGAAACGACCCAACACTATACCATCCACTATGATTGTGTAGAACTTGTCTCCCTTCTTGTATATCCACCGTGTCATACATGCATCAGGGTCTCTGGGTGATGATGCTACTGTTCCATTTCTTCGGAGGTAGTCATGACTGACAAGCCTTGCTCCTTTTGGTGGCAACTCAAACTTCAGTGCTCTGAATGTTGGTCCTCGCACTCCCAACTTCTTTGGTCCAGATTTACACCTAACTCTACTTCTCTTTCTCACCATTTACATCACCTCCTTTTCCTTCTTTTATTACCACCTCTCTTCTTACCTCCCTTCCTTTTTGATGCTTTATGCTTTTGAGATTGTTTCTTCTTTCCACCTCCTTTCTTTCTTCTTTTTGACTTTGATGTGGATGTCTGCTTCCTTCCTCTCTTTCCTCCACTCTCTTTCTTTTCCTCTTTCTCTTTACGCTCCTCTGCCTCCTTCTCCTTTTGCTCTTTTTGCTTCTGCTTCTCCTTTCTCTTCTCTTCCAACTTCTTCAGTCCTTGTGCAAGCAACCTTCCGAGTGATGTCCAACCCTGACTTGCCTTCTCCTCCAAATTTACCATAGTTCAATTTCACCTCTTGCAATCTTCTTGAGATAGTTGCGGTAGTTCTCACTTATACATTTCAGGTGTTTTGACCATTCCTCTGCTCTTTTCCTTGCTCGCTCATTCAACTTCTTCCTCATCTCTTCATCTGTAAGGAGTTTGTCAATATCAATTCCTGTCACTTTATATCACCTCCACTAAATTTTTCTTGACACTGTTGGCTCTTTATTCACCTTCTTTACTACTGCCTTTGTATATCTAATTGCTGTGTTAATATTATCTGCTCCTCTGATGGCATAGGCAATTGCAAGCCTTGCATCCTTCTCTGTTGGGAAGATTTCACCAGGAAACATGTTTCTGCCACTTAACACTACCATATATCCTTCTTTTTTGCTTTTCCTTCTTTTGCTTCCTGTCTTTTTACTTCTCACACTTCTTCTCACCATAAAAACATTCACCTCACACACACATTATATTCCTCCTCTCAAATCACTTCTGTTCTGACGATACTCATAATACACTTTTCCAGATGCACTTATCCTTTTCCCAGGTGGCAGTGCCTTCAGTTTCTTGTCTCGTGAGAGGTTCTTACTCCTTCCTGTTTGATGTCTTTTTACTTTTACTGTTCTCCCTCTTTTCCTCTTTGTTGATTTTCTTCCTCCCCTCTTTTTACTCTTCTCCTCCTCCTTTTCCAGAAACTCTTTGATTACTTTGATTTTTGCCTCCTCATATGCGTTCAACGCCTTTCTCCTTGCAATTCTCTCTAACTCTGCTCTTGTGAGTTTCTTTATTAGTTGCTTTCCATGTCTCACACCAAGTTCTCGTGCTGAAATCCTCAATCCCTCTTTTGTTGTTGCCATACTTCATCCAATCTTCTCATCATATCTTTTTCTACCAATTCCAAGTTTGTCCAACTGCTTGTTTGCAGTTCTTGCAGTTTTTGCATACTCTTCCTTTGCAACTTCTCTCATTCTCCTAATCTTTCCTTCAAACGCCTTTTTCCATGCAGGTGCATATGTCAGCGTGTATAGGTAGAGAGAGCGACGCACAAGTTCAGTGATTTTACTTCTACTTCTTGCCTTCCTTATTTGCTCCCTAATATAGCAGTTAATTGCTCTTATATCACTCACTCCTCTCACTGCACCATAGATGTGATGCTTTCCCTTCTGCAAGACAGGACATTTTGTTCTTCCCACTGAAATCACCTCCTTCTCTTGAGATACTCACGGTCCTTTCGTGTTAGTCGCACTCCTCTTGCCACTTTACTCATTATCTCACTTAGTTTTCCCCTCCTCTTTCCACTCTTTCTCCTCCTTCTTGCCATTCTGCATCACCTCCTTTTTCTTTTATTGCTCTTACCACTATTATTGCTGGACTTTGATTTTTGTGAGATGAGGTAATGCTTGCACAAAGGACACTCCTTTGGCTTCTCCACCCTCGCATACCACTCGTATCCACAAAATGGACATCTCACCTTCCTCTTTCCCTTCTTCCTCATCTTCCTCATCTCACCACTTCTTTATTATTATTAATATTATTTTCGTCAAGGGTTGAAAAATCAAACTTCCTTCATCATCATATCACTTTAGCAGGTCTTTCACAGGAATTCCAATCTTTCTGTCCAACACCTCAATCGTTTTCTGCATACCTCTCACAAGATTGCCTCTTCCTCTTCTCCATCTGAACACAACTTTCCCACTTTCGTCGTCCACAATCACGATTTCCACCGAGTATGGCACTCTCAGTCGTTCCAATACCTCCTTCACTTCCTTCTCTATTCTCTCTTCTTCGTCCATCTCTCAATCACCTCCTCCAATTTCAAGTCTTGTCCAATACTCGCTCCAATCAGATTGTCAGGAAACGCAAAGTAAATACAAGTCCATGCGAGAAGGAAGAGAGTGAATGCAAATCTAAAGGAATGCTGAAGGAAGAGTATAATGCTCTTGAAGCCGATGATGAATGCAAGCATCAGCATCGTTATTGCTCTCACACTCTCTTCTCTCATCTCACCCTCACCAGTGATAAGAAAACTCCAATAGCCATCGCCAGTATCACCACTAACGCAAGGTATGGTAGAAATGAGGTGAGTGTAGGAATGATGTTTGATGTTGTTGCAATTGAAGTGTTTGCTTGTGGCTCTACTGGAATTTCACTCCATGCTATTGAGAGCGTAAACACTCCCACCACTACAAACATCAAAATCAGAACTGCGGAAACAAAGCCAATTCCCTTCATATTCCACCACCCCCTTCTCTCCACTCACTCCAGAAATCTTCTTCCCACTTTGGTCTCTTTCTGATTGTTGATGTGAGCATTCTCAATACTTCCACAAGCATCAGTGCAAAGGTGAAAAAGAATGCAAACAACAAGAGGTAGGAGAGTGGTGATGCATAATATATGGAGTATTTGTATGTGAAACCTGTGAAGAGGAGGGTGAAGATTGATGCAATAACTCTTGTTGTGGATGTTGTTGCAAAGACAATCATTAGTAGTGAAAAGGTGATGAGAAGCAATATCATAAAAAATGAGAATGGAGGAAGCGACTGTGCAATATCCACTGCATAATCACTCTCATTTGAAGTATTAACGACCTTTATCATGTGCATCTCGTTCTCGTTGATATTGCTCAACAGATACTCGCCTATGCAAGATGCATTTGTCATTACCGTTTCGCCATCTACACTCACATTCACGGTTGTGTTTGGATTTGTGCAGTTCCATTTCCAGAGGATATAGGTTGAGCCTAATTCATGCTCAATAATAATTGCTTGTGTTGATGCTATTGTCAGAATGCTGAAAAGAAGCAGAAGCAAAAGTAGTTTTTTCACCTTATCTCACCTCCTTTCAAGAAGAATATTGCAAGTCCAAAGAAGGCAATTGCAAATCCAAATCCAAGCACAAGTCCCTCTTCCATACTTTCCTTCTTTCTTTCTCTTACTATCACTTTTTCCTCTTTCTTCCTCTCAAGTGGGACTGTCCAATCAATTTTTCGTTCAGGTGTGAAATACATGATATATGTTTCATATCCCTCTTTCTCAACAATAAGCATATGCGGTGAGAAATCCACCAAAGTATTTCCATGTGCTTGGTCATAATACCCTCTTGTTACAATTTGCTCTGGAATTTCTCCGTTACTATTTGTTTTAGTTTCAAATTCAAGAGTTTTGTTTTTATCATACACTTTCACAGTTGCATTATCAATTGGATTTCCCCCTTTATCTGTAACTTTCAGATTAAATGTGTATTGGCGATATGCTCTTGCATTTGGAGCACTATACCAAAGAAATTTCCACTCGTCAGCATCTAAATCAATAAAGTAGGAATAATCACTTCCTGAATAGTAGATGTATGCTATGTAGTTGCAATTTCGTATCTTGACATTTCTCGCTGTTACTTCTGACCTCTCCAACCTAAATGCTGCTTTTCCCCCATCTATTATCATGTTCTCATATGTAGAGTAGGGTGATGCCAAGTAAAAGCCCCATCCTACATCATAGGCATTTACCTGATACCAGTGAGCATAGCAATAGAGCCAAGTTGATTCTGCTGTTGAGTGTCCAACAAATTGACAACTCCAAACCCTTCCATTATTTTCAACAGCAAGTCGGTATGCGTTGTAGAATGCACATGCATACAATCTTGTATCTCCCTCTCCTCTAAAGCAGTGATAACCTGTGCTGTTGAAATAGATTACACATCCATCCTTTACCTCTCTTGTTTCCTCATCTACTAATTCTCCAAGTTGGAAGTGAGCATTTTTCCTTACCCACCAGTTACTTGACCTCCAACTTGTTGGACCAGAAACTTGGTGTATGATGACCTTATTCTCATCTCTGAACCAAGTTTCATTTACTCCATCACCTATTCGCAACAACGCCTCAATTAGATATGTTGTTGAATTGAGTTTTGTTACAACACCCCAACTTCCATTTACACTTGCTTGATAAATATCCTCAAATGTGAATGGATTTGTTGATGAGTTTCCTTTTTCTTCATCACCAACAAGAGTGATTGTGTTAGTTGAGGCGTTGTAGGTTATACCTGCTTTACATTCACTCACACCAAGCAAAAGGAGTGCAAATGCAAGCATCAATACAATTCTCCTCATGTCATCACCTCCTCGCCTTGATTATGGTGTAGAGAGTGCCTGCAATTGAAATCACCAGAAGGATGTATGCGATGTGCTGTGCTGAAGGTGGAAACAATCCAATCATCGCAACACCACTAATCATTCCCACTATTGATGGAAGCATCACATCCTCCTGCCTAATCCAGTATGCAAGGAAAATACCTCCGAAAAACATCGCCCAAAACATGTCTGTGAGGAGGGAGGTGTAAACACTTGGAATTGTTTCACCTAACTTTGAGATGTTCAAGAGATTTCCGCTTTGCATGAGTGTATTGAATTGTGATGTGAAGTTCTGCTCCAGTAATTTCTCCTCCTTTGAGACATTCACACTTACCACATCTGAACAGTTCTCATTATCACACGCCTTGACATAATAGGTGGTATTGACCTTGAGAAATGTTGCAGTGATTGTATATGTGCCATTTCCCTGATGTGAGTAAGCGTAAGGAAAGGAGGTATTGGAGGGACTGACAAAGATGTAGCCACTTGAAGTTGCATTTGCAATTGTGATTTTGATTTGTGTCTCTGTTGCTGTGATTTCTGTAATGTCAATTGCATGGGCTGTTGCTATAAAGAGGATGAGAATGCCAAAAATGCAAACTCCTCTCCACCACATTCTCCTCCACATTTCTCCTCACTCCATATACTTCACACTTCTTCCGCTTAAGAATTGGATTATTGCCCATACATATATCAAATACACAGCACCTTGAAAGAGGAGAGCAATTTCTGTTGGAACTCCGAGTGTTTGCGTTAGCGGAATATAGACAATTGCAATTGCAAGCAACATATTGAGGAATTGTGGTATTGCTCTCACCAGTCCATCAATTGCAGTATCAAGTAGTGAAGGCTCTGATGACTGATTTTGAATTTCTTGCACATTCCAATCTGTTAGTTGAACAGCAGAAGGGTCAACATATGTTGTTGAGAACAGCTCAAGAGATGCTACAAATCCAATACTTGCCTCCAAGCATACCATAAACAAAAGAATGTCATATGCTCTCATTCACACGCCCACCTCCTTCTCTCTCTTGCTCATGTATGCAAGAATTCCCAAGCATAAGGCGATGATGATTATGCTGATGTTTGGAAGCCATCCGATGTATGCAAATATCAAAGACACCATAGGAATTGCAACATATCCAAACTTCACAGTGGTGAAGGAGAACATGGCAGTGAGGAAGAGGATGATAGCAATTGCAATCCATGTGCAGTATGTTCTTGAGATGCCAAAATCCAAGAACCAAGCAATTCTCAATATCCTGCTCCTTCCTACTTCACCAAATCTTGAATGAAATGCGGAATAGCCCCATATGTATTCCTCACCTGCTTTGTATGGCACGGTATAACTCACACTCACATTTGAGACATTAGTGAAGTTCTGCTGGTAGAGGAGAGTAGTAGAATTATACACGAAGAAGGTGAGATTTTGTGTTTGATTGAGGCTGTCGTTATACACAAGTGAGAGATTGATTTCCTCTTCATCAATAACCTCATAACTCAAGTTGAAGGTGATATAATCCTCTGACGAAACAATTGAGGATGTTGTTGGTGTCAATATCACAGTGTAATGGTCTGCCTTTGGATAAATCCTGATTGTCTTGTTAATTCCCAAATTCTCATTCACAAATCTCACCTCATACTCCACATTCTCCATCATCACAAAGGTTATTGCTCCTCTACTATCTGTTGTGCCGTTCAGGGTTTGATTTGTGTAATAGGATATGCTCTCATTCCTTATTCCAAACAATTTCAAGAGCCAATCCCAAGCACCTGTTGTTGTGGAGATTGGTGTTGCTTCCACATAGATGTTTGTGAGAGGATTTCCGAACATATCAACGCAGGCAAACTCAACTTGATGAGGTGGGTATGAGATGCCAACACCTTGCTCCACTTCACCTTCAAATGGTGTGAGGTAAAGTATCTTTTCTGTGTCCTCACACACATACACATACTCAACAGCAGAGTAATAGTTGTCAGCACCAACTTCCACTTTATGAATGCCATACTCAACAGTGAAATTAAGCCATCCTGATGTTGTCTCCTTTGTCTGCTCTCCATCATTCAGAATTGCTCTGAATTCAAAAATTGTTGAGTGTGTTCCAGCATCTCTTGCTCTTATTGTGAGGTTGTAGATTTCATGCATGAGAATATACACATACTCAATCTCTCCACTTGACAGATTCACTTCATAGGTTTCAGAGGATTTAAACTTCTCACGAGTTGCATTCAGGTAATATGTCCCTGGTGAGAGATTTTCAAATGCAAAATATCCCATGTTATTTGTTGTTGTGTTTGCATTCCATGTTTCGTTCCAGATATTTACTGTCGCATAGGAAATATTCTGTCGGAAAGGATATGATTGCGTCAATCCAACGATTGCTGGTGCTGTGACATTAATGTGAGATGCATCTGGAAGGAGGAAAAGGTTAATCTCATACAACCTACTCTGAAGTGGTGTGAATGAGAAGTTGTTGTGCGTGTAATTTGCTTTTGCAGCACCTACATGAACTTCATAATCAACTGCAAGGTCTTCAATTTGATATGATGCATTTGTAGCATCAGAAGTGGTGTTTTTGCATCCTGTGTATTCCTGACAGTATGAAACAAACACGGAAGGAAGTATTTCCTCACTCTTCGCATCATAAGTTTTGCCTTTGATAAAAACTCCCTCACTCACTTGGAAGGTGTCATAGGCAAGCAAAACTTCTGATGATGAACTCCTCTTTAACGATGCAATATACAATTTCGGGTCATAATCTTCCAAACTAACTGCAATCTCTCCATCTGCTTTTGTGAGAAGTTGCCTGAACACTTCTTCACCATACACACTCTCAATCACAAGGAAGTATTGATGATTTGAGAAGTCAGGATTGTCAATAGAATATGTGATTTTGGCAGTTTCAAGTGGTGTATAGACATCTCTCTCAACATTCACACTACTTCCTGAAAGTGCATCATAATACACAAACCAATTTGTGTTCATTACACTTCCATCTCTTCTCAACTCTACAATATATGTGTCAAATGTGAAATTTGAGAGATTATACTGAAATCTCTGATACGCTGATGTTATGTTTGTGATATTTACAATCTCTCCGCTTCCAGCATGCTTTATCATAAGTTCATATGCATGATTTCCAATTGGATATTGCTTGGTGTGAGATACAATACAAGCAATTTCAAAGTCGCTGTAAGTGCTTGGTATGTCGTGTGGAGTATCAATCGCAAATGGTATTTGAGTGAAGACATCAAAGTATCCTATAAGTCCATTTACAACCTCTGTTAATCCACGGTCATATAGGCTTATTCTCTCAACACTACTATCATGTGCTATTGACTCCTCTTGGGTCTTAACTCCATCACGGTAGGATACTACATTATCTTCTGTCAGATAAAACTCACAAAGACAGTCCTCCCCCTCACATTTAATCTCTGTTCCATCAGAAAAATTCAGATACACTTTTCCGTGATACCTTATACCTACTGCTATATATGAAACTTCTTTGCCTGCAACACCATCCTCACAATCTATATATGCACATGAAGGAGAATAGTCTCCGTCATAGTAGTATCCTCTTACTTTAAGTTCTTTGTTTGAAGTCCCTTCTACCTCCACATATCCAGAAGTGCGTGAAGATTGACTCCACTCAATACATGGATAGTTGCTATCACAACATCCATCACAATTAACACAGTCGCTGGCATTTGTTCCATTATGCCAGTTGAAGTAATCCTCCTTACATTCTGCTAAACTAACTTCAGGAGTAGTTACAGTGTATGCATTTACGCACATCACACTTAGTAAGAGTAGAGATGTAATTAGAGTTGGAAGGAGAAATCTCTTCACCACTCCTCTTCACCTCCTTGTTGGTAGTAAGTATATTTGTGTCTCTTCACAATATACTTGAACAGCCACACAAACATCGTGAAAATGAAGATGAGTGGAAGGTAGAAGAAAACATTCACAAGGTTTGGCACAACTGTGAGTGCCTGTGCAAATGGTGATGTCTCACCGATGCCAACTACATTTGTGAGAGGGGGCAAAATTCCACACATCACTGAACCCACAAGGAAGAAGAAGATAATTGCAAATACAATATTTAGCATCACAACAAAAATTGCAGTGCCCATTCCCATTCCTTCTTCATCACTCATCTATCACACCACCTCTCCGCTTCTCTTCTCAATTGCCCTTTTGATTAGCCATACCAGCAAAGCAATAAAGGCAAAGAAGGGATATGCATACCACGCCCTGAAGAGCCAGTTCATCGCTTGTGTCTGTGCGTTTGTCCATGTTGTTGCATCTGCTACTATTGGAATGACATCTTTGATATTCTGCACAATTGGAGAGATGAAGATGTAGGCAAATGTTATCATAAATACCAAAATCACAAATACTGCAATTTCACCTGCCTGTCCTTTGTTGTTTAGCATTTGCCCTCCTCACCTGTGCCAACTCATGCACACTTCTCACACTCTCCATATCTCCCTCTCTCCCCTCTTCTCTCACACCTTTTACCTCCTCTCCAACCTCTGATATTTCCTCGCTGTAAATACTTTGATATAGGAGGGAAGAAGCAAAGTCAAGTGCCTCCCTCTCTAAATCTGTGAGGTCAGGTCGTTGTGAGAGGTTTTGGAGAATGGCGAAATACATCACAACAGCATCTCTATCAGGAATTTCCACTTTCACATTTCATCACCTCCTCAACACTCCTTTCAATAACTCTTCAGGAGAGGCAATTGGAGTGATTTTGAGGAATTTGTTTGCCACTCCTTCCTCCAACATCTTTCTGAACTCAAGTTCCTTCCTCTTTCTCTTTTTCCACTTTGGATATTCTCCTCTTGATATGTGAGAGAAGAATGCTGAACTTATACTTTTTCCTCCTCTACTTGCCTTACTCATACTCCTTGAGAACTTTGAGAACTCACTCTTGCTTATACTCCCTTTTGACATCTGTGAGACAACTGAAGATGTTGAAGTGAATGCCGAAAACACAGAGGAGGAGATTGATGTGAGTGGAGATATTGATTTGCTCACAAGTGATTTGCTCACAGAAGTTGAGCGTGAAACTGAAGTGCTTGGAGATACTGATACCATAGAACTTGCAACACTTCTGCTTACTCCTTTACTCACACTCACTAATCCAGAACTCCTCACAGCACTTGAGAGTGAGGTGAAGACACTCCTTACTGCTGGTGATGTTGTATAGAAAGAGGAAATGAATGGCGACTTCACTGCAAATACTGATGCTGAAATTGCAGTTGATTTCCCTCCAATTGCAAACGATGGCTTCATTAATTCTCTCACACCAATACCTCTTTCAAATGCCCCAAGTTCAACTCTCACTCTTCCCTGCCTCTGTGCCTCTTCCCACATCTTTCTTGCTTTCTCTGCGATATCCTTGCCCCAACTCTCAATCCATCTATTTAGTCTGAATTCCAATTCTGATGCCTTCCTCGCCTTACCAAGCATTCTCAATCTCTCTACTGTTGCTTTTCCTGCAAAGAAGTAGTCAAAAATATCTTTCACTCTTCCTGCATGAGCGGGTGCTATGTATCCTCGCACCTCACCAAACTCAACAGGCTTTGCCCTTAATTCAACTGCACCACTAAACTTTCTTAACGCTTGCTCGGAAAGTGTTGTTGTCCAAATCTTCTCTTTTGTCTTTATGAGTTTTCCTGTTTTGAAGCCATACGCCAAATATCCTCCTTCCCTTGCAAGAATTCCTCCCTCTAATGAGATTTCACCAAATCCTATTGGATGGATGTCAAATAACTTCTCTCCTGTTGCTTTCACAATAACGCTCTCACCTTCCACCTTCACTACTTCTCTTCCTGCCTTCTTGTTTATCGCTTCAGCAACTCTCTTTGCAAATTCAGCAGGATTTCTCACTTGCACATCAATATCTCGTGGTGTGCGTGGGAGTGCTTTCACTCCAAGTTGCCTTCCAACTGCCTCTTGCATCACACTGCCATACACTCTTGCCTTTGCTCTCTTCAGTTCCTTGATAATGACATCACCTGTCCCAGCAGGAAGTTTATGCTCCTTCTCCACAACATCTCTTATCACATCACTCAACTCACGAGGCTTCACTTTCACACCTTTTATGATTTGTTGTGCTTTCACTCCCCACTCTATTTTCCCAAACTCAAAAGGTGCTTTTCTTTGCATGTATTCAAGTGCAATTGCTCGTTCAAATGGTGTTTGTGGAACATATGCCTCTTTGCTCAAAATCTCTCCTCTGATTTTTGGCTTACCAAGTGAAATTGGCTTAACTATCTTTGACTTACCAACACTCACAAGAGGTTTGAAGGTTGCCTCACCATGCAACTTCTTTATCTCAATTCCCAAAGATGCTACTCTTCCTCTCGGAAATTCTGCTACACTTACTGTTGGTCTCACAGGCAACTTCTTGTAGGCATAAGGAGCAAGTATTGTTGTTGCAGTTTCAGCACCAAACTCGTAAGGTCGTTGCTTGATGTATTTTCCCGCCTCAATAAACTCTTTCTTCAATCCTGAAGGTGTTGCAATTCCTTTAAATCCCATTCTCAGTAAAGGAATGCCTGTGAGTGCAATAGGTGTTCTTAACAATCCACCAACAGCACCTCTCTTCACTTGCTCTGCTGGTGAAGGTGGTGCTGGCTTTATCTCTTCAATTTTCTGTCTATATGTTGTTATCTCAAATCCTCGCTCTGTTGGTCTTCTTACACTCCACTCTCTTATCCCTTCAGTTTTCGCAAACTTCTCTGGAGCAACTTTTGCAAGAACAGGTTGCACAACAACACTTTCATACTTCCTCTCCGCTCTTTCTGCAAGTTTCCATCCAAACCCAGAGATGTAGCGAAGTGCCATTCCTAACCTCTCTGGTGTGGGTGGATGTATCTCCAGAGGGTATTTACAAGTCCATACTGGCACCCCCTCTCTTCTTAACTCACTTCTGATTTGCTGTGAAAATCCCATAACATCATGAAAAGTTGGAATTTTGGGAGGAGAAATTCTTGGAGGTGCTACTGGTGGAGATGGAGGTTTAACTACTCTTACTGGCGTAGGAGGTGGAAGTTGAGAAGAAGGTGGTGATGGATGTGTAGAAGTAGTATAAGGCATATACTTCCTTTTCCACTCTTCTTGTCTCTGTTCTAATCTCTCCATCGTGGGTTTAGGCGGTTTAAAGTATGTTGTTGCTATGTTTCTGAAAAAGTCAAAAATCACTGCATTTCACCTCCACTCTCACTCATATTATTAAATATGCATTCATGCAATATAAACCTTTCGTCAAGGGTTGATTTTTCAAACTTCCTTCAGAACATCTTCCTCTTTCACCCTCTTCCTTCTCCTTCTGCTCCTCTTCTCCTCTTCAGGTTTCTTGAGAAAGT
>Ga0209410_1000645_pt1 | contig 16355 bp, 17 predicted proteins | sample Mar14436cmmetaG_FD_184135 | JGI IMG/M metagenome (GOLD analysis project Ga0209410, IMG submission 184135) | Marine hydrothermal vent microbial communities from Guaymas Basin, Gulf of California to study Microbial Dark Matter (Phase II) - Marker... ... | reverse complement strand
TAACGCTGGCACATAGAAATGAAGTAATGAGTCTATTGAATATAATATTAATAGATATTCCCAACTTGGAACAAATGCATAGAAAAATGTAAGTACAACTATTATCCATGTAAAGGTAACTATAGTCTTACGCCTACCATATATATCTGTAATATATCCTCCAGGAATAAGTAATATTATGGAAAAAATGCTTCCAATAGAATTTATTAACCCTATATGGATGTCTCCGCCTCCAAGCATCTTAATATATAGAGAAAAATATGGTCTAACCAGAGCATTTCCGATACCGAAAAATAGCCAGGATAGAATCATTATAGTTACATTACTCTTAAAAAAGTTTTTAAAATAGCTCATCATAATCTCCTTTAAAGGTACGGAAATGCTCGATTACCATTGAATATATTTTTATAAAGCTATTTTATTTTAATTATTATGGATGATGATGGTTAAAAGCTATGAACTAGTGAATGAAACCTGGCTTCTGACTTTCTTAGAATAAAGTTTAAATTTACTTAAGTATATATTGTCTTGATTAATATGGCTAAGATATTTATAGGTACTTCTGGATGGAGTTATGATGATTGGGTAGGCCCTTTCTACGATTCTAAAGATAATATGTTTAGTCAATATATGTCTATATTTAATACTGTTGAGATTAACTCTACCTTTTATGAATATCCTTCTCCAAGTCTTATCATGGGGTTAGCTAGAATTGCTCCGATGGGATTTAAGTATTCTGCAAAAATGCCTAGACTTATTACACATAAAAAGAAATTTAACCCAGAGCGTGATGTGGGTGAAGATATTGATAGGTTTTTAAAGTTAATGGATATTTTAAAGAAATTTGATAAACTTGGAGTCATACTTATACAGCTTCCCCCAATATCTAGGGATAAGACTCCATGGTTTAAAGATTTTATAGAAATTTTGCCTTCAAAAAAATATAGATTTGCTGTGGAGTTTAGGGATATGAGCTGGTTAGACAATAAGACTTGGAAAATTTTATCAGATAAAAATATTGCATACTGTATTGTAGATGAACCTCTTCTCCCACCAGAGATAATAGTTACATCGGATTTCTCATATATTAGATGGCATGGACATGGTAGGAGACCCTGGTATTATTATGAATATAGTGAAGAAGAACTACGTGAATGGGTTCCTAGGATTAAAGAATTATCTGAAAATGTTAAAGAAATTTATGGCTATTTTAATAATCATTTTAGAGGGTATGCTCCTAAAAATGCTCTGCAAATGTTAAAGCTGCTAGGTAAAACGCATTTCGGACATGAATATACTTTAAAGAAAATTGAAGAATATTTTACAAAGAAATCTATTGAGGAAACTAAAGAAAAAGCCGAGAAAATTCTGTCTGAAAGAGATATCAGAAAATTATTAGAAGTATTTGCAGGTTCAAGAAGACTTGAGAGAGCTATAGATATGCCTAATGAAATGGTTAGAATAGATGAGATAGATGATAAACATATTGTTGCAAAAGTAAAAGATTATATAATAGAGATAAATATGAAGGAAAAATATATTATGCATAATTGTGATGATTGGCATAAAAGGGTTAAAGAAAAAAAGTTTTGTAAACATGTATGTAAACTATTTCTAATGCTTCCAGAGGAACTTTCACTAAAAATACTTGGGGATATTGTTAAAAATATAGATGAATGGAAATTCAAATAAACTTATCTTAAATATTGTATCGCCTCTACGAATCCCATCCAATATGGCTTTGATGTAACGATACTGGCTATCTTTTTAAGATTTTCTGAAGCATTATTTACGGCTATACTTAACCCAGCCTTCCTAAATAAAGCTATATCTGTATCACTATCACCTATAGCCATAAATTCATCTAAGCTTAAATCCATCATTTCTGCAGCAATTTCCAAACCTCTACCCTTATCTATCCTCGAATCACCTACATGGTATGCAACTCCACTATCCATTGCCCTGACATTAGGAATGTTTTTTAAAGCATCCCTTAATATTCTTAATCCCTTCTCTCTAGGAATATTTATCTTAAGTTTAAATGCAAAATCTATATGACGATATGGATTCTGCCAACTCTCAACAAATATTTGATTTAATTTCTCTAAAATTAATTTACGTGCCATTAAACCGATTTTAGGATCTCCTAAAATGACGAAATTATTGTATTCCCCTACAATACCTCCATTCTCCCCTATAACTACACCGCTACATCCTAGATATTTTCTTAACCCCATTACAACTGGAAATGCGTTTCCAGTTGTCAATACAACTCTAATATTCTTAGATTCAAGCATTCTAATAGTTTTTAAAGCATTTAAATTAATTATCCCTCTTTCATCGGTTATTGTTCCATCAATATCTAATGCAATTGCCTTGATCTTCAAGAAAAACCCCATCTATAAATCACATAGATGTTTATAATTTTATGCTCAATCTTTAAATATAGGGTGAACACGATATTTATTTGAAGGCAAGATTAGTGGGTGATAAAAATTACCGCGGAAAAACTTACTGTAAAAGATATTATGACAAGGAGAGTTATAACTATAGATAAGGATAAAAGTATTTTAGATGCTGCTAAAAAGATGACTAGAGCTAGAGTTGGTACGATAATTATAATGGACGGTAAAAAGCCTATAGGTATAATTACAACAACAGATATTATTAAAAAGGTTGTGGCTAAAAACCTAAGGCCCTCTGAGGTAAAAGTTATAGATATAATGAGTAGCCCATTGAAAACAGCTAAGCCAAACGACCTAATAGTAGACATTGTTGAGAGAATTAAAGAAGAGAAGATAACAAAGTTTCCAGTAGTTGAAAGAAATAAACTGGTTGGAATAATTACTACAACAGATATAGCTAGAATATATCCAGAAGTATTGTTTATAGAGAAATATAGACCTGGAAGATGGCGTGAATTAAAACCCGGAGAAACTATGAGCGGATATTGTGAAATATGTGGAAACTATTCGGAAAACCTGCAACTCGTAAATGGACTACTAGTATGTGAAGAATGCAGGGAGTCGATGGCATAAACATATATGAAAATTACACTAAGATATTATTATCGTATATATTGATATATGGTTGAACATATGACATTAACACATGGCATAATAATCTAGTGTATGGGATGAAACTATTTATTGGTATATAGAAAGATGCCGTAATTGGTATGAAATTAAAAAATTCTGGCAAATGCCACATGTAGTGAGAAAAGGCAAATCCTTAATACAGCTTACGGGTTATGGGGATATTTATGGCATGAACAGGATTTAGTCCTTATGTTTAGCCATAAACTTATTGATTATATCGAAAATAATAGTCTTGGACTTCATCTCCATATAAATTATAAATTAAAGCCTAACAATTTTAGATTAATTAATGAGTTTTATATAGCATTACAAAAATGTGTTAAAGAACTTAGAAAAACACTTGGATTCAATAAAAAATGGTTTCCAGAGATAGATATGATAATAGCTGGAAATCGATATCCCTTTGAATACTGTTTTGAATTTAAGTATTATCATTACTCTCCATATACGTGGAATATTATTGAAGATTTGAAGAGAAAAATAACTACTTTAACCATATTAAAGAAATATAGGATATGTAAAGATATTGTATTGGCGATTTTAGACGACTACATATATAGAAATGATGAAAGGCGTTACATTGAGTTACAAAGAATATTAAATAAAGCTAAAAAATTTATGATTGTTCTTACATATAGTGTAAGCTATAGTGATATAGAAACTGCTTTAAAGAAATGTTGACAGAATTAAAGCTTATCAAACTAATCCCTAAGTTTAAATTATAGAAAATTAATAAACGAAAAGCTTTCCATATCTAATTTTAAATCTCCTTTCTTCATCTTCTATATCTTTATTCAATATTTCTAGAAATTTATTCCATTCTAGCTCTCCATGAACCCATTTAACAATGTATTCATTTTCCTTTGAGATAAGTTTTAGAAATTTTTGCCAACTCCATTCTCTCTTCTTAAGAACCCCACCCCATCTACATTTTTTCCATAAATAGCTTGGTAATCTATTTCCAAACCATATAGCTGTTTTACCACCACTTATTTCCATCATCCTTCTCATATGGTTTTTAATATTAATAGGTTCATCTGCAATAAGATTCATGTATTTCACAAATACATAATTTACTTTTATTAATATAATTTTAGCCTTTTTTAAAATATTTTATTTTAGCTAATTTCATATAATCTATATTCTATGTAATGATAGATGTCATTAAGATTAAAGTTTTAAGTTTATTACTATAATCATTATTAATAGATAGATATGAGAATTGTTTTCAATCCTTTACTTTGTTCTGGATGTAAGATTTGTCAGCAAGTTTGTTCTATCGTCCACTTTAATTCACAGAATCCTACAAAGGCTAGGCTTAAGATTAATACGATTTTTAAGCCTAAAGGTGTTGTCTATCATAAATCATATATATGTATGGCCTGTAGTGATGCCCTATGTATTCAAGTGTGCCCTACAGATGCATTAAAAAGGAATAGGTTTGGATATATCGAAGTTGATGTAGAGAAATGTATTGCATGCTGGGAATGTACAAAAGTGTGTCCATATAATGCTATATTTATGCATCCAGAAATAAGATATCCATTGATATGTGATTTCTGTGGGGGTGATCCAGCATGTGTGAAATGGTGTCCTATGGGAGCATTATCTATAAGAGGATGAGATAATGAAATATGGGGGGTGGATGGGTAAAATTTTGAGGATTAATCTTTCCTCTAAAAGGTATAGGTATGAAGATTTAAGTGAACATCTTCTTGTAAATTATATTGGTGGAAGAGGATTTGCTATAAAGTTTTTATGGGATGAACTTAAGCCTAAAACTGATCCGCTTTCACTTGAAAATAAAATAATTCTGGCTACTGGACCTCTATCCGGAGTATTTTTACCTAGTAGTGGTAAGCTTGTGGTTGCCACAAAATCGCCATTAACTAATGGATATGGTGATGGAAATATTGGTGGATATATTTCAACTTCTATAAAGATGTGTGGGATTGATGGAATAATAGTTGAAGGAAAGGCTGATAAGCCGATCTATCTCTATATTACTCCCGATGAAGTTGAGTTTAAGAATGCAGAGTATATCTGGGGTAGAGGTGCTATTGAAACAGACTATATTTTGAGAAAGGATTATGGAAATGATATAGGTACTCTTATAATAGGCCCTGGTGGAGAAAACCTTGTAAAATATGCTGTGGTTATAACGGAATATGGAAGAGCTGGGGGGAGGCCTGGTATAGGATGTGTTTTTGGTTCAAAGAAACTTAAAGCTATAGTTGCTAAAGGATGGTTAGACATACCTATAGCTGATATGGATAGACTTGTAGATGTTACTAGACGTACAATAGATTTCCTTAAGAACCAGCCAAATTATGATTACTGGGTTAGTCAGGGAACCATGGCTACAATAGAGTGGTCTCAGAAAAATGCTGTATTGCCTACATACAATTTTCAGGAGAACGTCTTTGAGGAGTATAAGAATATCGGAGGAGAGATTATGAGTAAAATGTATAAGGTTATGAGAAAAGCTTGTTTCTCCTGTCCGATGCCATGTGGAAATATAGTTAATGTAAAGAAATATAGATTGTGGAGTGAACTTGATTATGAGAATGTAGCTATGTTTGGATCAAATCTAGGCATAGGTGATATGGATGCTGTATCACAGTTAAATTATATAGCTGACGAATATGGCATCGATGCAATTTCACTTGGAAATGTTATAGGATTTACTATAGAAGCCTTTAAGAAAGGGTATATTGATAAGAAGATGATCGGCGGATTGGAACCTGATTTTGGAGACGTTGATACAATTATTGAATTAACTAGAATGGTTGCATATAGAAGGGGTATTGGAGATTTAATGGCTGAGGGCACAATGAGGATGGCTGAAAAACTTGGTGGAGATGCATATAAGTTTGCAATGCATATTAAGGGATTAGAAATAACTGCATATAATTCTCATAGCGCTCCGGGAATGGCCTTAGCATATGGTACCTCTCCTATCGGTGCGCATCATAAGGATGCTTGGTTTATAGCATGGGAATTAAAGATTGGAAGAGATGTTGTTTCTAGGGAGAAAGTTGAAAAACTTGTCTTAATGCAACGTATTAGGGGGGGTTTATTTGAAATGTTTACTATATGTAGGCTTCCATGGATCGAGCTTGGATTGGATTTAAACTATTATGTAGAAATGTTTGAGGCTGTTACTGGATTAAAATATAGTTTAGAAAAAATGTTTAAGATATCTGATCGAATATATAATTTAATTAGAGCGTTCTGGATACGTGAATATGGTTATTGGAGTAGAGGTCTAGATTATCCTCCAGATAGATGGTTTGAACATCCGCCTAAAACTGGCCCATATAAGGGTATAACAATAAATAGGGAAATCTATGATAAGCTTCTCTCATATTACTATGAGATTAGAGGATGGGATGAAAATGGAATACCTAGAAAAGATACATTGATAAAATATGGATTAGAGGATGTTGCCTTAGAACTTGAAAAATGTGGAATAAAGTTAAAGTAATTTCCTTATAACTAGATAGTAATGATCATCAACTTCTCTATAAATACTCTTATATTTAATAGTTTTAATGAAATTTAATACTCTACTCATACTATTCCTTAATAATTGTGGATCATGTATATGGGCTCTCTGCGTCCAATCAATTATATTTATATATCCATTCGGCTTCACAACCCTTAATACCTCTTTTAAAGCTCTCTCTATCATCCTTATGTGATGAAGTACTAGAGATAGTATAGCTATATTAAAAAAATTATCTGGAAATGGAAGATACTCTGCTAAAGCTTTTTTAAAATAAACATCCCTATACATTTTAAAGTTCTCTCTCAACCATTCTATCGAATCACTACTACTATCTATACAATATATGCTAAAATCAATCTTCCTATCCAAAACATCCAATATAATTTTTAATCCATGTCCATATCCTGTTCCAATATCTAATATAGATAGAGTATTGAATTCTATAATCTCCTTTTCAAGAATATTCCTTAAAGTTGTATAGGGATCGCCCAATATGATCCCCAACTATATATAGAACATACTATTCCACGAAGAAGACCTACTATATTTACCTACTATCGATATCTTTGTACTACAATACTTACATCTATTATCTTCATCTAAATTATATTCTACTATCTCGAATCCAATTCTTTTAATAACAGGTTTACCACAATTTGGACAGTATGTATATTCACCTTTATGACCAAATACATTTCCCACATAAATATACCTTAACCCTTCTTCTCTAGCAATCCTATAAGCCTTTTCAATAGTTTCAATCGGTGTGGGAGATCTATCCATAAATTTATAATGTGGATAAAATCTACTTAAATGTAAAGGTGTATCTGGACCAAGATTATCTATATGCCATTTAACCATACTTCTAATCTCCTCCTGACTATCGTTTAACCCAGGTATTATTAGATAAGTTGTCTCAACATGTATCTTCTTCTCCTTCATAGCTATAATTGAGTCTAATACTGGCTGTAGACGTGCACCAATATATTTTTTATAAGTCTCCTCTCTAAATGCTTTTACATCAATATTTGCAGCGTGAAAATACTTATACATTTCATTAAAAGATTCTTCACTAAAATATCCATTTGTTACTAAAACTATCTTTATATTATCTTTACTTGCAAGCTTAGATACATCTAGCACATATTCAAGCCATATTGTAGGCTCATTATATGTAATCGATATAGATGGACACGAATATTTTTTAGCTAATCTTACAACATCTTCTGGAGACACGTATCTAAGCTTAACATTATCTGGGTCTGCTTGAGAAATATCCCAATTCTGACACCAAGGACATTTAAAATTACATCCAATTGTACTTATACTAAATGTAGGTGACCCAGGATACCAGTGAAATAACGGCTTTTTTTCAATTGGATCTATAGCCATCGCTGAAAGTCTACCATATACGAGTAGGTATAGCTTACCATTAATATTTTTATGAACTCTACATATACCCCTTTCTCCATTCCTTATAATACATTTATGTGCACAAGAAAAACATTGTACAAGATTATCTTTAAGTCTTCGATAAAATAGAGCTTCCTTAATATCACTCATATAAAACCCATCACGAATATCTTGTTTAAATAATATATTGTCAATCTTATATTTTTGTCGTCCTCGCAAATATCGGCTTATAGTCCATCTTCTCGTGTTTCTTTTCATTAAATCGGCAAATATAAAAGATTTTGAGAATGATGACGATTTTAGAGTTTTAGAAAAATAATGATACCTTGAAGCGTTAAGGGATATAGATAGAACAAATATGTGCTGTGAATATAGATACGTCTATGACAGATGTAGAGCGAGCTTATATCTACATTAGATTAACTAAACCAGTATATCCGCTTAACGTAAATATCATCTCAACTTACTATAATAAGGTCTTCACATATATCTTATATATTGTAGAAATATCCTTTTAGGCTTTGTTTTAACCAAATCTTTAATCCATTTTTCTTAAATTCTCCTCCTCTCTCCTTAAACCTCATAAAACCTTCTAATGAAATGCCTATTACTGCATCAATTCGAATATTCTGGTATTAATAAGTTTCGATTTAACTTCCCTTAAACCTTGTAAATTCTCCTATTCCTATAGCTTCTTTAACTTTTATCGTTTTTCCTTTAAACTTTATTTCACCTTCCCATAGAATAAAAGCTCTTCCCCAAGTTCTTTTACCCTTTGGGTCCCACCAAGTTCCTTTAACCCTTCCCCAACCCTTTGGAGGCCAATATTCAATCACCCTGCCTTTTAGATCTACGCTTCCTTGCTCGAAATCTCCCTTCAGTTCGAAACTCGAAGGTTGGAGTTTCTCTCCAAAACTTTTCAAAACAAAATTATTGAAAACATAGCTCTCATTAAAGATATAATTTATCCTTCCCTGGTGCTGAAATTTCGGAAAGTTTACGGGAGTTGGATTTTTTGAATCACAAAGAGTAATTATGAAATTATCATCAAATATTACCAGGCAAGAAAACTCAACTACTCCTCCCCTTGCTGGACAAATAATTTCCCTGTAATACCCTCCCTGATATTTTTGCTGTGCATAATAAGCTAGATGAGTTGCTCTATCAAATATGAAATATCCAGAAAATTCTTTCTCCTCTTTATAAGGAAATTTTACCGTTCCTTCAAATTTTCCAACAACCCAAAAGCCTCCCCAAGCATCTACATCCTTTATCCCACTATATGCTCCATGAATTATATATGGTCCCTCTTGTGGTCCCATCCAGAAGGGAACGCCTAAGGCCTTTGCTACAATTTTAATTTTTAATCCATTTTCATCCGGAGGAATAATTGCGTGATACCATATCTGATTTTTCTCATCATAGGATAGAATTTCTTTATAGCCTTTTGTCCCCTTAACCAAAACAGTAGGATAAGGATAGCCTTCTATTCCCTTCTCATAATAATACATTCCACCTTTAAAGACAGGAACCTTTCTTAAATATTTTCCATTAATATTTATTCTGGGCGCAAATCCACCCTCAAAAGGTAATCTTCCCTGATAAAATAAGGTGTCTCCTTCTTTACTTTTCCCGATGGCAACAAAAATAAAGCAACTCTGTTGCCAGGGATAGCCTGGAATATATCTCAAAATATTATTTTCATCTAAATAATAAGTGACTCCAATCGGCACAAAATCCCTTACTGTGGGAATTTTCTCAATATAGGTATTTGGTTTTTCAGTAATCTCCCAGCACTTTTCTGGAATTTCAGGTGAAGAAAAATCCATTTTTTCTGCTTCCTCTAAAGCCGAAAACGCTTTTTCAAGATATTCTTTGGCCTTTTCATAGTTTCCCGCAAAATATTCTTTTCTAGCTTTTTTAATCCACAGGGTAGCTTCTCTTAAATCATAGCCTTGATTCCTCTTTCTAAGATATTTTTCTTTGAATTTTAAATATTCCTGCTTTAATTTCTGAGGGGTTACTTCTTCAGATACTTTCTGTTTTTCATTTACAAATAAAAATAGCCCAAAGACCGAAAGTAATATTACTCCACACACAAGAATTATGATTAGCAATTCTTTGTTCATATTAATCCCTATATGAACAAAGAAGTCCGTTTATATATAGGTCATGTACTTATAGTCTATACTATACGTCAATTTTCTTCTTAATAAAATTTTCATAGACTCGAGTGTGTTTCATAATTAATGGCCTTCTCAAGCCTTTAGAGACGATACCTTCTTCTCAAGGCTGTAAACCATATATAGCTTAAATCTCCTCCTCCAGCTCCTAAGGCCAGTGCTATCCACCACAGCTAGATCTATGGAGTATCCTTAGCCTGAAACATCACTCAGCCTAAGCTGAGGGATAAACATTAAAAGAACCTCAAACCCACTAAACTACCTGATCCTCCGAAGATAATTTTATATAATATTGTTTAATGATATATGTGGAGGATTGATTTCTTTGGGTTGGATCAAGTTAATAGAATTTGAGAGACCGAAAGTAATAGACGGTACACTTATACAAGGTCTTCCGGGATTAGGATTTGTAGGGAAAATTGCTGTAGACTATGTTATCGAGATTTTAAAGCTACCTAAATTTGCTGAACTATATTCTGACTATCTTCTTCTAGCTGATGGTAGAGCCGGTGTATATGTAGATCTAAAAGGTATACTCGATCTACCCAGATATGAGTTCTATCTATTCAAGGAGAAAAATATTATATTTTTGGCTGGAAATACTCAGCCAGTTTCATGGGCTCAATATGAAATTGCTGAAAAAGTTATAAAATATGTTAGAGAACTAGGTGTTAGTAGGATCATTACCCTCGGAGGAACTGTAACACCCTCTCGTAAAAAAGAAGTATATACTGCAACTACAAATGAAAAATTAATGGATATGCTTAGAAAATATGATGTGAAGAAATCTATTGGAGGAGCTATTACGGGTGCGGCTGGAATAATGCTTGGAATCTCAAAACTATATAATATGGATGGATTTACATTACTTGGAAATGTTGGTAAAATCTATCCTGATGTAGAGGCTGCAAAGGCTGTTTTAACGGTAATATCAAAAATGTATGAATTTAAAATAGATTTTAGCAAAATGGATAAAATTATCGAGGATATAAAAATTAAATCTAAAGCCGCTGGAGAGCTAACAGCTCTAATCGAAAGAGAAAGAACCGAAAGAGAAAGAGAAAAGGAAACAAGACAATACTATGTATAATAAAGTTTACAGTAAAATTTATTTTCATAAACATATTTATATATTAGAATTGACAATAGTGAGACATTGTATTCGGAAATATCTACACCATACACCGAAATATTCTATGAGGGAAAATATATAAAAATAGTTTTAGATATGCCGGGAGCAGTGAGAGAAGATATTATAGTAGAGGCTTCCGAAAACGATATAGTTGTATATACATCTGGTCTAAGTAAAAGATATTATAAAAAGATATCATTTAAAAAACCTATAAAACCTGAAACTGCTAGGGCAAAATATAGAAATGGAGTACTTACAATTATAGCCGAAGTAAAGCATAGACTACTATTTTTTTAACCTACTTATTAAATAAAACTTTGGTGGTTCTATCCTACTACTTTTACATCTAGGACATTTGCTTGGCTTCCTAGGCTTTTTAAGATCTTTAAATATATATCCACAATCCATACATCTCGGATATACCATTACAACCATTTCTTTACCACCACTATTCCTATAAATGGACTTCGCTACATGAAACATATCATCATATAGATTTTTAATTTGTCTTCTATCACTTATATCCAGTCTTAACGCTATCTCATATATAGTTAGCGGCCTACAACTACTCCTCAATATCTCTACAATTCTCTCCCTTCTAGTTAATCCCTCGAATACAATCACCTCTTACAATAAGCCTTCACTGGACATATATCACATTTATTTTTCTTACAATATTCTATAGCTATTCTTACAAGTCTCGACTCAAATTCCATTGTTTCATCCCTATCTAAATTAAGCCTCTCTTCCATCATCAATGCTAGTGAAGATGGATCTGGATTAGCTTTATCCCAAATATCTCTTAATTCTCTTAGAAAAATGTTTACTGCTACAGGACCTACTCCTCTAAACTCCATTAATCTTTTTTCAAGGTCCCTTGAATCCTTAGCCTTTAAATGAATATCATCTATATCTCCATTATATTTTTCTACAAGTATTTTCATCGATTCAAGAATATTTGTTGCTGTTGAAAAATCGTATCTAACATATCCTCCTGCATCAAGTACTTCAACCAGTTTATTCCATCCAGCCTTTAAAATAATATGAGGAACTGATAATCCTTCCTCCAAGAATTTTCTAAAAGTTTTTTCGGCAATCCTATATGAAATACGTTTTGCATATAATATTGATGCAAGAAACCATTTAAATCTATCCTCCTTCTTATATAAATTTAATCCCAGTTCCTCTGAAAAAGATTTTATCGAAATGAGTTTTTCCCTTAAGTCTTTATCCATATCTTATCCCCATCTAAATATAGGGCGATAGATTTAAATTCATTTATTAAATATTTGAATTTTGGGAGAGGAGATGCAGATATTGGTTTCAGGGTTCATGCCTCAAAACTCTGGTAAAACAACTCTTGCAAAAGCTTTAGCATATACTTTAAGAACTGCTGGCTATGATATCGGTGTATTTAAACCTGTAAGTGGACATAACTGGTACTCACAATACGATGCATCAATAAAAAACTTTATGGATAGGAAACTATATTGTGAAGATATAATGAAGCTTGCATCCGCAGCCGGAATAAGGGAAGAATATGAAATACTTAATCCAATAGATATTTTAACCGCACCAGTAAATTTAAGGTACTTTCTTATCCATAGATATATCTCAAGATATTTTTATTATATGGAAAATACTTTTATGCAGGCAGTTATTGCAAGAATATCCTATAAACATACGAACTCTATTGAAAATATATATTTAATTAACCAAAAGCTTATTGGACGAAGTATAGTAGAAATAGATGATATATTTCTAAAGTCTGTAACCTCGAATGCTTCAAGAAAAATATTTTTTGAAGACCCAGAGAAACTTACTCAAATAATTTCAATATATGGTGAAAAATCTATCGAATCATGCTATAAATATATGTTAAGTAAGTATCCATATCTTTTAATTGAAAGCTTTAATGATGCAGCAATACCCAGTACTAGATTAAAGAATATAGATATAGTTTTAGCTGTCGCTCCAAGATATGTAGTCATATATGATGGCAGTAAATATTTAAAGGCATGTAAAACTGTTTCGTCAATACGTGGATTAGTATGGGAAAATAGGGTTATGCATATATCATCTCTAATAAAACCATTTAAAATCTTTAAAACAAATCCTCTGAGAAAAGAAGATTTAGATAATCTAAATAGATTGTCTACGTCATTTAGCGATATAATAGATTTTATCGAAGAAAGAATTGAGGAATAAATTTATAAAAAACCCTTCTCTAACGCCATTCTATAAGTTAATGTGATTGTTTTAGGATGATTAGCCATTCTTAAATCAAGTCTTCCTATAGAAGTATTTTTAGGAAAACTTCTAATCCTATCAGGATCTTTAAGTGCAAGCATATAAATATTTTTTAAAGCATCAATATATTTATCGATCTCCCTCTTGGACTCCGTCTCCGTAAACTCTATCATTAATGCTTCATCAACTATAGTTGGAAAGTATATTGTAGGTGCATGTAAACCTTTGTTTAATAGAGCCTTAGCAACATCTTCGGCACTTATACCAGTCTTTCTCAACATAGGTTTAGTTGAAATAACTACCTCATGCTTCCTATATCTCTCACCATATGGTATTGAATATCCCCCAATTTCTCTAATTTTAGATATAAAATAGTTTGTATTCAATACAGCTATTTCACAAGCCCTTTTTAATCCGATTCCACCCATCATTAATATATATATAAATGCCTTAACCAATGGAATAATATTTCCATAAAATATCCTTACTTTCCCAATACTTTTAGGTATAGAATAGTCTAAATAGTATTTCCCGTTCTTCCTTTTATTAACTATAGGTTTGGGGAGAAAATCTCTTAAAAAACTTTTTACAGCAATTCCCCCAGCTCCAGGACCTCCACCACCATGTGGAGCTGCAAAAGTCTTATGGAAATTTATATGAACTATATCGAATCCCATGTCACCAGGTCTAACCCAACCCATAATACCATTTAGATTTGCACCATCATAATATAATAGTCCTCCAGCCTCATGAACTATTTCAGCTATATCCAAAATATCCTTTTCAAACAATCCTAGGGTATTTGGATTTGTAAGCATTATCCCAGCAGTCCTTCTAGATACAGCCATCTTTAAAGCCTCAATATCTATATTTCCATTAGAATTTGTAGGTATTCTAACAATTTTGAAACCTGCCATAGCCGCACTTGCAGGATTTGTTCCATGAGCAGAATCAGGTATTAATATCTCATTCCTATCAAAATCTTTTCTATCGATATGATATGCTCTTATAATTAGTACTCCAGTTAATTCTCCATGAGCTCCAGCAGCAGGTTGAAGAGATATATAATCCATTCCAGTTATCTCACAAATCCATTTCCCAAGCATATATAGTATTTCTAAAATACCTTGCACATCACCTATATCTTGGTATGGATGAATCATTGAAATCTTATCACTAGCACATATCTTCTCACTAATCTTTGGATTATATTTCATCGTACATGATCCAAGCGGATATATGTTTGTATCAACACTAAAATTCATTTGAGAAAGCCTTATAAAATGTCTAACAACCTCCGGTTCAGATACCTGGGGAAGCTTTAACTCATTTCTTAACATATTTTTAGGAATAATTTTCTCTAAATCACCTACCCTCCTCTTAATCTCATCCTCGATTTCTGGTAAAGATATACCTATCTTCCCCTTAGAATCATATCTATATATTAATGGTTCGCTCCATTTAGCTTGTCTAAACATTATATCACCTCAGATATTTTTTCTATAAGAAAATCTATATCATCCTTAGAGTGTATCTCCGTAAAACAATATAGAGCTGCTTCACCAAACTCCGGAAAATCATTTTTTAGTGACAGCCCTGGTTGAATTCCATTTTTCCTCAAATATTTATGCACTCTATCCATACTCGAATCCCTATATTTTACTATAAATTCCTTGAAGTGTACAGCCTTTGAGAACGGTATTTCTATTCCATTGAGTTCTTCAAACCTCTTTAAAGCATAGTTACACTTATAAAAAATATTTTCACTAATCTTCCTCAAACCCTTTCTGCCTAGTAGAGATAGATATATTGCAGCTGTAATTGCACATAAAGATTCATTTGTACATATATTTGATGTAGCCCTCTCTCTACGAATATGCTGTTCTCTAGTCTGTAAAACCATAGTATATCCTACATCCCTTCCATCCAATGTCTTTGTCATTCCAATTAGTCTTCCGGGAAGCTGTCTCAACATCTTTTCATCATACTTTATAGCAAAAATGCCTAATAATGGGCCACCATAATTTAATCCTAATCCCAATGGCTGTCCTTCGCCTACAACTATATCCGCACCATATTTTCCGGGTGGACGTAAAATACCTAGACTTATTGGATCAACACCTACAATGAAAAATGAATTGTTTTCATGTACCATTTTAGATATTTCATCAACCTGGGTTTCAATAAATCCTAGGAAAGAAGGATTCTCTATATATACTCCACCAGTATTTTCATCTATTTTATCTTCAAGATCATTTAAATCAATTACACCATTTACGGCATCATATTTTATCTTAATCATCTCCATCCTCCATGGAGCTGTAATTGTCTTCACGACCTCCAAATGTCTCGGATTCATTGTAGAGGGTATGAGAAACTTCTTTCTCTTATTCAATCTATATGTCATTAAAAATGCCTCAGCAATAGCTGTAGACCAGTCATATAGAGATGCATTAACTATGTCCATTTCTAATAAATCTGACATTAAACTCTGATATTCGAATAATGCCTGTAAGACTCCTTGTGAAGCTTCAGGCTGATATGGTGTATAGCTTGTATAAAATTCACTCCTACCTATAATTTCTTTAACAACAGCTGGAACATAGTGTGGCCAAATCCCCCCACCAACAAAGCATCTTAAGTCATATATTGATTTATTTTTAGAGAGAATTCTATGCACATATTTATATACCTCTATTTCGGATAAAGGCTTATTTAAACCGACCTTTAAAATTCTTTTCAAAACAATTTTTCTCGGAATATCATTA
>Ga0209410_1000643_pt1 | contig 16368 bp, 18 predicted proteins | sample Mar14436cmmetaG_FD_184135 | JGI IMG/M metagenome (GOLD analysis project Ga0209410, IMG submission 184135) | Marine hydrothermal vent microbial communities from Guaymas Basin, Gulf of California to study Microbial Dark Matter (Phase II) - Marker... ... | reverse complement strand
GATGAATTGAAACAATTGCTTTGAGAGTACAAAAACTATCCACCGCCTATCGGAGGGAACAAATGAAGGACATCATCCGCTGATACTGCACTCCTCAGCTTATCTATGAACTCAATATCACGACCATTCAGTAATATTTTCACTTTCAGATCTCCTTTTTCATATATCTCCTTCTCAAAAGCATCCCCGAATTTTGAGATGAGCACTTTCAACACATCCCCAACATCCCGACACCTCTCACACGCTATGTCAATTTCTGCAGTGTTCGTTATCTCGCGCAGTGTGGCGTAAAACCTCACTTTCACAGTTGGTGGTGGCCCCCTCATCTCTCACCTCCGTTTTTAATATCGTCAACAGAGTTTATGTGAGATGATCACTCGCTTATTTTGGGAATATCCCCTGACAGAACCGACAGGATGAGAAAAAAGCAGGTATTCTCTGAGACTATAATTTCTCTTTTTTGTCTTTTTTGTCCCATAGGAGGATACCCGCAGTATCCATGAAATTCATGCAAACTCTGTGGCAACAGTACGCCCTGCCACAAAAACAGCCACGCCTCGCAGAACGCTCCACGCCATGAAAGAAGGCAGTCATGCGCTAATTGAAACTCAACGATGTATACGCTCAATAGACAAATGCGAGCAGACGACCGCCCACCCCCTCTTTAATCGCAGTGCGATGTGATATCACCCCTTTTGAAGTCGTGACGATAAGTATTCCGAAGTCTCTTGCGGGCAGGTATTGCTTCTCCCATCTCTCATATTCGCGAGCCTTCACTGGAAATCTCGGCTTTATAGCATTGCAGTTGTTTATCCTTCCGCAAAGCTTCACACGAAACATTCCCGATTTTCCATCATCTATGAACTCAAATTCCCTCACATATCCCTCTTCCTGCATCACTCTCAGAACATTTCCTATCAATTTTGACGCAGGTTTTATTATGCACTCCCTTTTACCTATATGTTCAACATTTTTTATGTGCGACAAAGCGTCTGAGAGCGGATCATTCAGCGACATTTTAATCCTCCCCTGTTCCTCTTTCTCTTTTCTTCCCCTATCTTCATTTTCATTTTCATCTTCATCTCATCACAATCTCAATCTCCTTACCTCTCAATTATACTTTCTGAACCCGATATCTTTTGCTATCTGACGGAAGCACTGCCTGCACAGGTATATGCCATATTTGCGTATTAATCCTCGCTTGCGCCCGCATCTTCGGCATTCGTGTGCACTTCTCCCGTATATCTTCCGACGCTCCTTCGCCATCACTATATGTAGCGACTCCTCTTTTTATAAAAATGCGCCTGACTTCCTGCGCTGTCATCGGCAGCAGCGTCATCAGCAGCAGCGTCCAGGACGAAGCATTTCATCAACCGTTGCGCCTTTGCAGCTCCCTGCCATGATGTTTTTATCTTATGGATGTAATGGGCGATTAATGGGCGATAATATGAAAGAGCAGAAGTGCGGCATAAATTTCGCGAACTATGGTCTGACAGCGGAGGAGGCGAGTATTTTCAGCGAGGTGTTTGGGGATATAAAGCATCTTTTCCCTCCTCAGGAAGAAGCGATGAGAGCAGGAATCCTGAAGGGAGGGAACTTTGTCATCTCCTCGCCCACCGCCAGCGGAAAAACGCTTTTGGCGGAGTTTGTCATGCTGAAATCAATATTGAACGGCGGTAGATGTCTTTATGTGGTGCCGTTGAACGCACTTGCGTATGAAAAATTTGTCGAATTCAGACGCAGATTCTCATCTGTTTACGCTGGAGATTATGATTATTATGATTATAATGGCGAGGCTCTGAATAGTGAAGCTTATGTGGGTGATGCTGTCAGTGATTGGGATGCTGATGATGGTGGTGGTAGAAGAAGCAGTGGTAGAAAAAGTGGAGGGATGCGAGAGGCTGTGAGTGTGGGAATTTCAACGGGCGATTATGAGAGCGCATCACGATATCTGGAGCGTTATGAAATTATTGTGCTGACTCTTGAGAAGTTTGACTCGCTTACAAGGCTGAAACCAAATTGGTTGCGTCGTATCACGACTGTTGTGATTGATGAAATTCACGAGGTATGCGATGACAGGCGTGGTGAGAGGTTGGAAGGAGCGATTGCTCGTTTTCGGATGTTCAACCAGCATGCCAGAATAATCGCGCTGTCAGCCACGATACCCAATGCAGATGAGTTCGGCAAATGGCTTTCTGCGAATGTTGTATGCTCCGATTGGAGACCTGTGCCGCTCTGTGAGGATGTGCTTCTCGCGAGGAGCGACAACACAATTATCACGAGTGTGCTTCGCGAAGTCAAAGACGGTGGTCAGGTCATCGTCTTCGTGAACACCAAGCGCGGTGCTGCATCCTTCGCACAGAAGATAGCGGAGCGGATGACAGTGCAGGAAGAGCTTGAAGCAGTTGCGGATGCGGTTGACATGGGCATTGATAACCTTGCTGATATGGTGAGGAGAGGCGTCGCATATCACACCTCATGGCTCCATCCTGAGCAGCGAAGACTCATAGAAAAAGCGTTCAGAGAGCGCAAATTGAAGGTGATATGCTGCACACCCACACTTGCAATGGGTGTCTCACTCCCCGCAAGAGTTGTTATCATACGAAACTACAGGTTTTTCACAGGATTATCAGCCGAAAGAATGCCAGTATCGTGGGTCAAGCAGGTGTTCGGGAGGGCGGGTCGCCCTGAACATGACAGTTTGGGCATGGGATTGATAGTCGCGAGGAGCATTGAAGAGATGCAGGAAATTTTTGATTTCTACATAAATGGCGAAGTTGAGCGCATTGAATCTCGTTTTTTCATGAATGAGATGGGAGAACAGATACTCGCGACAATTGTGAGCGGTGCAAGGAGAAAGAAGCAGCTGATGGATTTCGTCCGCAACACGCTGTATGCTGTGCAGCGGTCATCCGAGCAGATAGAGGAGCGACTGGATGATATTCTGTGCGAACTCGCACGCTATGGGCTGATTGAAATAGAAAACGAGATAAGAGCAACTCCATTCGGCACACTTGTTTCACATCTCTATCTCAACATACTTTCAGCGCTGAGAATCCGTGATGGATTGAGATATCTGAGCGCCCAGCATGTATCTGATTTTGATCTTCTTCTTCTTCTCTCAGATTGCGAGGAGGTCCCCAAGATATATGTGAAGAATGCGCTGATGACGGCTACGAACCTCACCGAAAACATTGAGTGGATTTATCAGTGCGGGGAATCATCTGTGGGAACAGCTCTCCTGTCGCATGCGTGGGTGGATGAAATGCCGTATGCTGAGATGAAGAAGAGGTTCAACGCATATCCCGGTGAAATACATGCGGCTGTATCAACACTTGAATGGCTATCATATGCGGCATCAAGGATGGCATCTCATCTCGGATACGGTGAGCTCGCTTCTCGCCTATACCTGATGAAAGATCGCATAAGATATGGCGTCAGAGCGGAGCTGCTTGATCTTGTATCTCTCAGAGGCGTCGGCAGGGTGATCGCTCGCAGGCTTTACACAGCAGGATTCAGAAATGCAGCAGATATCGCACATGCGTCCGAGGAGGAGCTTGCAAGAATAAAGGATATCGGTGAAAAGCGCGCAAAAATAATAAAAGAACAGGCGTTAAAAGTGAGCGCCACAGCTCCGCAAAGCTGAGATTGCAGCTGAGGACCTGACGCTGCCCATGTCAGCACCAGAGGACAACCACCACTCCTTTATTGAAAAATCCTGAGGAGGAAATGGAAATGAGACAGAAAATGAGAAAGGAGGACATAGAGCATCTCTGCTGGCTTGCACGCATAGAGCTGAGCGATGAGGAGAAGGAGAAATTTGCCGCGCAATTGAGCGAGATATTGGAGTATTTCTCAATACTTGATGAGGCGGACACATCTGATGTTGAGCCCACATTTCATGCTGTTGGCGTTGAGAATGTGATGCGTGAGGATGTGCCTGAGGAGTCACTTGATCAGGAAGATGCGCTGATGAACGCTCCCAGGAAGGAAAAAGGTTATTTCAGGGGTCCGAGAATACTTTGATGCATGTGATGCTGACAACGACGCAGCAGTGCTCAGCGATGTGACGGGATAAAAGAGAAGGAAAGAGAATGAATGAGAATGAAAGAGAACACACAGCAAGAAAACAAAAGGATGAAGGAGATATGCGAGGCTGTTTTGAGAAGGATAAAGCCAACTGATGAGGAAATAAGACGTGTGAAAGAGGCGACAGCGTGGATTATAAGGCAAATAAACGAGAAAGCACATGAGTTGAACATTCCGGCAAAGGCTGTATGTGTGGGGTCTGTCGCAAGGAACACATGGATTCGCGGTGAAGAGGACATTGACATATTCATATTGCTTCCTGAAGAATTCACAACGCAGGAATTGGAGGAAAAAGGGCTGAGATTGGCCAAGAGTGTGTTCTCAAAATATGAGGAGAGATATGCATCCCATCCTTACATACATGCGTTCTTCTCATTTCAAGGCGCTGAGATGGAGGCGGATATTGTGCCGTGTTTTGAGGTGAAAAGCGCATCTGAGATAAAATCAGCTGTTGACCGAACGCCATTTCACAACGCATATCTCTCAGCTCGCATCTCGGGGCTTGAAGATGATGTGCGACTGTTGAAGCAGTTCCTGAAAACACTCCACATATACGGCGCTGAACAGAGGACAATGGGATTCTCGGGATATCTCTGCGAGCTGCTCATACTCCATCATGATGGCTTCATACAACTGATGAAGAGTGCGGCACACTGGCGTTTCGGACATCGCATAGACATGGAGGGGCATGGCACATACAGGGGAGATGAGCCGCTTATCGTGATAGATCCTGTCGACCCAAAAAGAAATGTGGCAGCGTCTGTTTCTGCGTTCTCATTCGCTCGTTTCATAGATGCCGCTCGCGCTTTCATCAGCAGACCATCAATCAAATATTTTTTCAGAGAGGAAACCGAGATGAGCAGGGATGAGTTCATACGCAATATACATGAGCGTGGAACGGATTTCGTGATGTTGTGCTTTGATGCGCCGCCAGTAGTTGATGATGTGCTGTTTCCGCAGCTGAGGAAGGCGGAGAAATCCATTCGCAGGCTCATTCAGAATAATGGGTTCAGCGTGATGCGCAGCGCTGTCGGCGCTGAAGGAGGGAAGGCCTTCCTGATATACGAAATTGCATGCGGCACGCTCCCTGCTGTGAAGATGCATACAGGACCGCCTGTCACGGCTGAGATTCACGCGGAAAAGTTCAAAACAAAGCATCTCTCCAGAAACCGTGTTGTTCGCATAGATGAGTGCGGAAGACTCGTAGCTGAAGTTCCACGAAGACATCGCAGCGTTCTTTCATTGCTTAAAGACACGAAAGAACTGATGAAATGCGGTCTGGGAAAGCATGTGAGCGAGATAATTGAGCGCTCTCAATATGAGGTGATGATAAATGACGAAATAAAATTCTTTGATGGTCTCGGAAAATTCCTCAGAAAATATTTCAACTCCACAGTATCTTGGTGATAAGATTTAAACAAAAATAATAGATAAAAATAATAAAAAAGGAGCAATTGCCGCAGGTTCTTTTGGAATTTCAGAAGCAGAATACCACCAAATGAAGTTATTGCAGTCTCTGGCAAACGAGAAATTGAATATACATTTGTTGGATCACCTAAGCAATTGTGCAAGAAAAGAGAAACCAGGCGTTGCTACCATGACGCCTGAAATCGGTATTGACATCGGAGATATAGATGCAATCGTGCTTGCTGAAGTTCCTTGGAGAGTTTCATCATTGCTTCAGCGGATCGGAAGGGGGCAATCGGCGCAAATGTGGGTGCCATATTTAATTCTGAAGAAGAGAAGGTTATGTTTGAGATTATGGAGTCCTGTTCGAAGAGTGATTTAAAAGACATTGAATCATTTAATAATAGGAAGGATAGAAAAGAGGCACAACAAAAGGTATGCAACGACCAAATTGATGGATTTGGGCGAAAAAGGTAAGATTCACTCAAATATACCATCTATCAAAACATTGAAAGTTGTTGATATCAGTTCTGAACAAATCATCGGTGCAACATCCTATTGATGTTGTGCTTGCTGGGAAAGCTTGGAAAGTGATTCATGATTCATGTATCGGGTGACAAGATTATGATTCATATATCGGGTGACAGGATTTACGTGAGGTCTGGGAGGTCTGAGGCATCTATGGCAAAATTCAAAAGTCATACTGCAATAGGTTACCTCTAAAACTATAGAGGTTGACACTCTCCACGACGGAGTGTGTCTGCTTATGCCTCATCATACCTATGTGTCAGGGCAGCGGTCGTTTCATTTAAACTTGACCTCAAACCAGTCATGGAGTCGGGCAATGGAGGGTGAGGATTGAATTGTTTTTGAAGTCTAGTTTTAGATAATTTTTAATATTTATTAATAAAATAATAAAATAAAACATAAAAACAAAAAAAAAAATAAAAAATAAAAATTAAATAAGCGATAATTTCGCAAGGCTTTCCTTTATCTTCTCCTCAGGATACTCATAATCCTGCAGTTTTCCTTCAATAAACGCCTCGTATGCTGCCATATCGAAGTGTCCGTGTCCCGAATTTGCGAAGAAAATGACTTTTTCTTCATTTTTTTCTTTGCATTTCAGTGCCTCATCTATTGCGGCTTTGACGCAATGGGCTGTTTCAGGTGCCACTACGAACCCCTCCGTCTGGGCGAAGATGCGGGCGGCTTCAAACACCTCGTTCTGTTTGAATGCAACTGCTGACATGTAGCCATCATTTGTGAGTTTGCATAGGAGAGGTGCGTCGCCGTGATAGCGAAGACCGCCTGCGTGGATTGGAGGGGGCACAAAATCATGACCGAGCGTGTGCATTTTCAGAAGAGGAGTCATTTTTGCGGTATCTCCGTGGTCGTATGTGTAGATGCCCTTCGTGAGTGTCGGGCATGCTGTGGGCTCGCATGACACAACTTTCAGAGATTCTGCCTCAGGATTTCCCCGCAGTTTATCGCCGACAAAGGGAAAAGCAGCGCCTGCGAAATTGGAGCCGCCGCCAACGCAGCCGAACATCACATCAGGATACTCCTCAATGCTCTCAAACTGCTTTTTGAGCTCAAGACCTATGACTGTCTGATGCAGAAGCACATGGTTGAGCACTGAGCCGAGCGAGTATTTTGTGTTCTCATGCGTCACTGCATCCTCTATAGCCTCAGATATGGCGATTCCGAGGCTTCCCGGATGGTTGGGATCCTTTTCAAGCATGCTCCTCCCAAATTTTGTGCGGTTGCTGGGACTCGGAACCATCTCAGCACCCCATATCTGAGCGAGCGTCCTTCTTGAGGGTTTCTGCTCGTAGCTCACCCTCACCATGTATATTGTGCACTTCAATCCGAAGAGCATGCAACCGAGTGCGAGCGCAGAGCCCCACTGTCCTGCACCTGTCTCTGTTGTAAGGCGCTCAACACCCTCCTTCATGTTGAAGAAAGCCTGAGCAACCGCAGTGTTTGGTTTGTGACTGCCCGGCGGCGACACTCCTTCCCACTTGTAATATATACGGGCGGGTGTGTTCAGCTTCTCCTCCAATCTCCTCGCACGATAGAGAGGTGTAGGTCGCCACAGTCTGTAAACATCACGCACTTCCTCAGGAATCCTTATCCAGCGCTCTCTGCTCATTTCCTGACGGATGAGCTCCCTCGGAAATATGGCCTCAAGCTCCTCCGGCTTCACAGGCTCAAGTGTCTGCGGGTTAAGCGGTGGGTCAAGCGGCGTCGGCAAGTCCGCCTGAATGTTATACCACGATTTCGGTATCTCCTCCTCGTCAAGCAGTATCTTCTCCATCTTCATATCATTCATATCGTCCGCTCATGTTGTTTAATATGCCGCAGTTAATATGCCGCAAAAAGCAACACATGTGAGAGAAAAGCCGATACCTGTAAGAGAAAAGCAGACACAGCGCACTACAAATCAACAGAACACCTCGTCATATTCGCTTTTCACATCTCCTTTCAGGATTGTATGTTTCACAGATGGAAGTTCATAGCCTTCAAAAGGCGACCAGCCGCACTTCGTGAAGAGCGCATCACTCCTTATCCTGCGTGTTTTTTTCAGATCTATGACTGTTATATCCGCTCTCATTCCCTTCTCGATGAGACCTCTGTCTCTGAGGCTGAGGAATCTTGCGGGATTATATGAGCATGCGGCGGCGATGCGCTCAGGCGGCACGCCCTTTCTGATGAGCCAGCCAGCAAAGCTTCCATATGTGTCCAGATTCGGAATTCCAGCTTCATCTCTGACTTTCTCCTCAGCGGTATGAGGGGCGTGATCACTCGCCAGGAAATCTATATGTCCCCTTTTGAACGCGTTGAACAACTGCTGAGCATTGTGTTTGCTGCGCAGTGGCGGATAGACATTCAGCCGCCTGTCACGGACGCGGTCATCAGTGCTGAAAAACAGATGATGCGGTGTCACCTCACAGCATACTGCGACATCCGCACAACCGCATGATGTCCGAATAAGCCGTACAGTGTCATAAACGGATACATGAGCAATGTTCACCAAGACCCTGCCCTTCTCCCTCTCCATGTTCTCCGTTGCACTATTCTCCTCTGCGCTCTCACCATGCAAGTGCGGACTCATTTCACCGTGCTTCAACTCTCTCAGTGTGCGCAGCACATATCTCACCGCGGACAACTCAGTTTCGGGATTCTCGCGCAATCCAGCGGATATCATATTCTGATTCTCACAGTGTATCACCAAAGGCATCCCCGCACGCAAGAGCACACTCAGCGCAACCGGCAGGCATCTCTCATCCATATAAAGCCCGCCAGTGGTCTCGCACAGATATATTTTGAACGCGATCACCTCATCACACATCCTCGCGATCTCTCCCAGATTGTCCATCGTCACAGCGCCGTAAAACAGAACATCAATGGCAGCCACACTCGCAAGTCTCTTCTTCACCCTCACCCTTCCAACAGTTTTTGCAGGAAGTGGAGTGTTCGGCATGTCAGCAACCGCCGTCACACCACCGTGTATCGCAGCTCTCGCACCTGTGTTGAAGTCCTCCTTGTAACTCCACTCATGACTGCCGTCGTCTCTCAGATGCACATGTATGTCTATGAATCCCGGAAAAACAAGACAGCCACGCGTGCAAATGCGCTTTTCACCCCTCAACCCCTGCCTCCTCACATCTGTGATAAATCCTCCGTCAATGCCTATCTCCCCATGAATTATGCCATATGCGTTCACAAAGCAACCTTCAATCACAAGATCATGCACGCCCATAGCTTTTCAATTTCCGTCTCACTCTTCCTTCCGCTCTTCCCTGCTGAGGACTCTCACGCTTTCTCCTCTGACTGTGATGGGGATCGGAACGACAGCATCAAAGAGCTCAATGATTATTTCCTCCTTAACAGTGTCCACTTTCTTCACACGAGCGCGCTCGCCTTTGAAGGGTCCTGATATGATTTCAACAATACTTCCCTCCTCTATGCCCTCCACAGAAGGTTTTGGTGTGAGGAAATGTGCGATTTCATCAAATTTCATCTCCGCACTGCCTCTCCTCCCCCTCACAACACCTCTTGCATGCGGTATGTTCTGTATGACCTGCTCCACGATGTTGGGATCATCAGCCTCTATCAGCACATATCCTCTCATCTCCTCAGGTGCCAATATCGCCTTCACACCGTGATCTCTCACACTCTTGAGAGAATTTGCTATCAAGTCAGCAACTGCACGCTCCTGATTTACTGTTGTCTTGACGGCGTATATCCCCATCGTATATCCCCATTTCTCATCATCCAACTCAAAAAAATACTTTGGGAAGCGCGGTCATCAGCACATATACAGTGAATCCTATCAAACCAACCAACAGTATCATCACACTTGTTATTTTCGACACTTGCAGAAACTCCTCCCTCTCAGGTCGCCGAGCCAGTTTTAATATGCGGATGTACTCATTAAATATGTCGGGCAGGTTCTCAATCTTTCTGAACTTCTCATCAAGCATTTCAGTGACATTTTCGATTTTCATGAGGCTCACCTTCAGCAAGCAGTGTCAACGGAGGCTATCGCACGATATCAATGCCGAATTTCTCATGCACGCGCTCCTTTTTTGTGTATATCTGAGATGATCGCACGCCTGTGACGATAAGCAGTGTTTTTATAGTGTTCTGGAGTTCATGATCTATCTGAACACCCCAGAGTATCCTCGCGCCGTCGCTCATCATGCCGTGGACCTCCTCAAGTGCGCCCTCAGCCTCCTCAACGGTCATGTCATCACCGCCTATCACATTTATCAGTGCGGCCTTCGCTTCTGATACATCCACATCAAGAAGCGGAGAGTTAAGCGCCCTTCTCACGGATTCAACCGCTTTGTTCTCTCCAGTAGCCTCACCGAAACCTATCATTGCCATTCCGCCATCCTGCATCACAGTTCTTATGTCCGCGAAATCAAGATTTACGAGTCCGGGCTTTGTTATGAGCTCCGTAAGTCCCTTTACAGCACGCATGAGCACCTCATCAGCAACCCTGAACGCCTCATTCAGCGGCAGTCTCGGCACGAGCTCCAGAAGCTTGTCATTCGGTATGACTATAAGAGTGTCAGTGCATTCACGCATTCTCTCAAGTCCAGTCTCCGCGTTCTCCCACCTCATATCTCCTTCAGCACTGAAGGGCATCGTGACAACACCTATAGTGAGTGCTCCAGCCTCCTGAGCCGCACTCGCGACCACAGGTGCAGCTCCTGTTCCCGTGCCGCCTCCGAGACCGCATGTCACAAAAACCATGTCCGCATCCCTCACAAGCCCTCTTATGTCATCCTCGTTCTCCCTCGCAGCTTCCTCCCCGAGCCTCGGTATTGAGCCAGCACCCAGTCCTCGTGTTGTCTTCTTACCTATCAAAATCTTGTTATCAACCTTCGCATGCAGGAGATGCTGAGCATCAGTGTTCAGCGCATACAGTTCCGCTCCGAATATGCCCTCCTCACACATACGCTGTATCGTGTTTGTGCCACTGCCACCGCATCCTATCACCTTTATGACAGTTTTCGACTGCTCCAGAATCTCCTGAAGCTCCTCCTCCCCAGACAATCTGACCTGCTCCTCCGCTGAAAACCCTCCAACACCCCTCATCTCATCCTTCCACTTGATGTGCTCACAGTTAAAAAACATCCTCCTTGTTCAATTCCATCTTCACATGCGGAGGAGGGGATTCGAACCCCCGAACCCCTTCGGGATGAGGCCCTGAACCTCACGCCTTTGTCCGCTCGGCAACCTCCGCTCTCCCTTTTTTGTTTTTCTCTTCACTGTTTAATATTGTTGCTGCCATTCTTCTGGCGGAGCAGGTGAGGAGGGTGAGGTGCTGTTTATACATCATCGCATTAATCATTGCTCGCTCTGCCTGGGGCCGACCGAAGTGAAGCCCTTGACCGAGACAGGAAGGCTGAAAGAGCTGCCTCAGGTGGATGAAATGGGAACCTCCTGACCCTCACTTCACTGAGGGGAGATGGTCACAAGTTGTTGCTTTCTGTCTTGCGATGTGCATGCGATGTGACTTGGCTCTCCAATGCACTCCAATTTGGAGTGATGGTAGTTGCTGATGGTTTTGCCCGCATATGGGAGCAGGCATGAGATGGGCATTGAGATGAGCATTGAGATAGGCATGAGCATAATTATGTTATGTGGGAGATGGCTCATACTGCCCAGCAAGGCTTTTTCACACAACCTCTTAAATAAGAGAGGTGGGAGCGATGAGCACTGATGTGTTTGAAGTGTCAGATCTGACATTGTTATGGGATGTTGACAGGGAGTTGCTGAAGCGCCTCAGAATACCGATAATGGTTGCAGGGTTCAAAATAACGGGAAACGCCGCCACTTATTATCTGAAAGAAAGCATAGAAGATGCTGAGCGCGCATTCAGACTGTATTCTCATTTTTTCCCTCCTGTGACAACAGTAGATGGCGACAAATTCTCAATAATTCATGAGGAACTCTGGTTCAGCAGGACCAAACACCTCTACATATACAGAGGCGAGGGAACAGAGCGGTTACAGGGATATCGCGGCGTCCTATCGCCCGATGCATCCGCATTCCTCTATAAGTATGCGATGAATTTAGTTCGCATATGCAAGGATCTCGGTATCAGAGAGATATACACGCTCGGCTCTGTGACACCTGTGCGATATGAAGGCGCTGTTCATGTCGCATTCTACTCAGATTCACATAAGAAAATTCCAGAAGGCGCGAGGAGAATAGAGAGGAGAGGCGTTGACGCATTCTTCATAGAGGGGGAGGACGCCCTCCTTCCCGGATTCGCATCCGCATCAGGCATAGAATGCTACACACTCATGGCTGAGGAAAGGCACTTCCTTGATCTGAGAGCGAGCATAACCGCACTTGAGGCTTTCAGGGAAATGTCTGGCATAGACATAGATATGGAAAAAGTGCGAAAAATCGCAAAATCAGATATTGAACAGTTTGAAAAACGCATAAAAGAATATCAGCGCAGATTGATGGATTCATCTTCTGCCACAACAGGAACAGGCGAAAGGCACAGAATAGGCAGCTCAATATACTTATAGTATTTATAGCACAGCTGTCGGCTCAACTTATGAGTATGTATGTGTGAGTATGAATGTGCCAGATCTGTATAGGATTGAGCATGTTGAGTATGCGTGTGAGGGAGTAAAGGTTTTCAGATTTCACGCGCCTGAGATTGCGAGGGCATCGCAACCGGGACAATTCCTTATGGTCTGGCTGCCTCGCCATGATGAGATACCGATAAGCATCTCTGACGTGTGTGAGGGAGATGTGGAGATTGCGATTGCAGATGTGGGAGACTGCACGCATCGCATACATGAGAAGAGCGCGGGAGACATGCTGGGTTTGCGAGGCCCTTTTGGAAGGGGTTTCTCCTTCGAGAATGTTCACAGATCAAAAATATGTCTGGTTGCGGGCGGTTATGGTGCTGCACCGCTCAAATTTGCAGCTAGGCGATTGATTGAGCGTGGAGCGCGTGTTTATGTGCTGCTCGGCGCCAGCACGGAGAGTAATCTGCTTTTTGTAGATGATTTCAGGCGCATGGGCTGTGAAGTGCGCATAGCCACTGATGACGGCTCCTCCGGTTTTAAAGGCACTGTTGTTGAACTGTTTGTTGAGCTGTTCGGTTATGATGTGCGATATGTTGATGAGGTGTGGACATGTGGTCCCGAGCATATGATGTATCGTATCTGCAGTATAACGAAAAACGCAGCGATAAAAACGCAGGTGGCTGTTGAGCGCATCATAAAGTGTGCGAGCGGTGCATGTGATTCCTGCGACATAGGGGGGCTCAGAGTGTGCACTGAAGGACCCGTATTTGATGCTGATGTGCTGCAGGACACCGAGTTCGGACTGTGGAAAAGAGATGAGAGCGGGATGAGAGTCCCCGTGAAAACAGGAAATATCATATCATCGCCTGCCACGCCTCCGATATTCATACCTGAAGATGATCCCATGCTTGAATCCAATGTTTGCGGCATTCAATTCAAAAATCCTCTTATGAACGCATCAGGCTTTGCGATCTCCGGAAAAATGCTGTATCGCATAGCAAAATCGGGCGCAGGAGCTGTCGTGACAAAGAGTATCGGACTTCATGCATCACACGGACACCCAAATCCGACATTTATAGAGATTGAACCTCAGACATATGTGAACGCAATGGGACTTCCCAACCCAGGGATAAATGCATATAAAATTGAGATAGAGGATGCCAAGAGAGCTAATGTTCCGCTGATACTGAGTATTTTTGGGAAAGATGAAAATGAATGGCTGAAAATTGTGAAAATTGCTGTGAATTATCCCATAGATATGATTGAATTGAATGTGTCATGCCCTCACAGCGGATTTAAAGCGCTTGAGAATGATCCGGAATCGCTTTGTAAGGTTGTCCGAAAGGTTTCATATGTCGCGCATTCGCATCATATTCCGGTTGTTGTGAAGATATCCGCGAATACAGACGATCCTGCTTATATAGCATCGCTTGTTGAAAAACATGCGGATGCGATATGCGCTGTTAACACACTCGCATCAAAGCCTGTTGAGAGGAGTCTTGGAATTCCGATACTCGGAAATCCATCAGGCACGGGAGGAATCTCTGGAAAAAAAATAGCGGAAATAGGGAAAAAAGTTGTTTTCAGAATTGCGGAAAATGTCAGCATCCCCGTTGTTGCGGTTGGTGGCATATTCTCAGCGAAAGATGTGTTTGATTATGCTGCTGCCGGCGCTTCTCTGTTTCAAATAGGCAGTGCAATTGTCAGCAGAGGCCTCCCCATATTTGAGGAGATCAAGAATGAATTGCGAAAAATGCTCTCCGAAAAAGGATATAAAAACGTGTCTGAAGTTGTCGGGATGGCACATAAGCGCTGACTATCAGAGCATTATTACTGTGGCGAGCTGCCCCGCTATTCGGCTCTCTCGCGCTCAATCTCCTTTGTGAGGATTTCCTCCTCCTGAATTGTCCCGTATTCCTCGTATATGCGAACGATTAAAGCGAGTGCGACAGCAGCTGTCGCCGCTGAGACGACTATCGCAGTCAGCATCAGAACATGAGGCAGCGGGCTTGCGTAGATAAATGTCGCTTCATTTCCCCCATGTTCAACTGCACTCCATGGAAGATGCTCAGTAAGTATGGGAGCGATTCCTCCCTCACCGAGCGGACCCGTCCTGACATCTCCGAGAGATATAAAGAAAAGAATGATCGCCGTCTGAAATATGTTCAATCCTATGAGCTTTTTTATCAGATTGTCCTTCCCTATTGTCCCATAAAGTCCAATTAGCATCAAAATAACAGCCATCCAATAGTTATATTTCTCAATTACATGAGAAACAAGCGGCTCAATTCCCATTTTCATTCCCTCCACACACAATTCAACCCATATCTCACCGCTGTTTCGCCTCTCATTTTCTCATGCTGCCTCCTTCCATTGTCACAGATCACGACGCCCCTCATCACGACCCAGCACATCCTCACGCCATGCGAGATCAAAGAAGAGAGATGCGAAGACAGTGGCAACGGTTATACCTATGCCCACCTCCACTGCATATGTGACGAGATAACCGCGACGCAAAGCATATTCCACTGGAAGGGGAAATGCTCCATAATTCAGATATTCAGCAGCGCCCCACAACAGAACCATGCATAACAGCCCAACGCCGGCATAGATATACAGACCCAGGCTGTTCAAAATCGCATTCTCTCCCTCAGGAAGCACATCTCTCCCCTTCTTGACGCCGAAAACTGTGGCAAGAAGTATGAGTGATGCTGCGAAAATCACACCTCCCTGAAAGCCGCCGCCGGCCCCTTCTGTGCCTATCATCACATACAGCGCAAACATTTGAGAAAGAGGTATCATCACACGAGCTACTGTGTCCACGATGACATCCCGCTCCTCCCCATCCGCTCCTTCCTTTCCTTCCTTTTTGCCCGCCTCTCTTTTACTCTTTTTACTCACAGTCCTTTTGCTCATGGCCTTACCTCCTCTCACATCTCATAGGCATAGATAGGCTCACAGGCGCCCATACCTCCTCAGGAGAAGTATAACAGCGACGCCAGCTGTGAATATCACTGTCGTCTCGCCGAGAGTGTCATAACCTCTGTAATCTGCGAGGACAGCGGTGACCATGTTGGGCACACCGCACTCCTCCTCAGTGCGCTCTTTGTAACGGATGGCTGGCGTGTATCTGTATATCCTGATCTCCTCAGAAACATTCACGAAATAACATGGAATCTCAGGCTCCCTTGTGTTGTATTCGCTCTCATTCAGATGCACATTTATGTCATAACCTCCCTCCTTTCCTTCTCCTTCCTCCACTCTCCTGACGACAGCACCCTCAATATCCAGTCCCCTTTTCTCAAACTCCGCTCTCAGCTCATCTGGCAGGATTCCCCTGTTCAGATCATCAACTATCGCATCCGTCGCTTTTATTCTGAAAAGAAGCACTCTCTCATTCACGGGAGAATGAGGATCACCGAACGCTGGCACATCCTCAAGCACATAAAAGAAGAGCGCCAGAAGCATTACTACAGTCAAAATCCCCACAAAATGAATCGCTTTCAATCCGATGACCACCTCTCCAACCTGCTCAACGCCGCTATCATGAGCGCAGTTGATGCTCCAGCACCCACGGCTGCCTCAGTAAATCCGACATCTGGCGAATGCATCTGCACCCAGACCGTAGCCATCACAAAACTGTATGCACCAAGCAGTACGATGGCAGCAAGCAGATCCTTCACAGTGAGCGCAGCAATTCCTATAACCACAAGAAAAAACAAAAGCGCAAGGTCAAGTGGTATTATCACCTCACATTCACCTCCTCCCGCTCAGCTCACTTCAGCTCACCGCACTCAACCACACC
>Ga0209410_1000640_pt1 | contig 16384 bp, 16 predicted proteins | sample Mar14436cmmetaG_FD_184135 | JGI IMG/M metagenome (GOLD analysis project Ga0209410, IMG submission 184135) | Marine hydrothermal vent microbial communities from Guaymas Basin, Gulf of California to study Microbial Dark Matter (Phase II) - Marker... ... | reverse complement strand
GTCTTAACCTCCCCTAAGAACTCTTCGTAAGAGAGTCTGTCAGCCCACTCATCCGGCGCCTTGAACATGAATTCTTCGCTGTGCTCCTCCGCGAAGAGGGCAATCCTGTCGAACTCCTTACTTGAGACCCTAACCTTCGGGTACATGTCTGGGGTATGGGCGACCATGTGGAGGAAACTTAGGTCGCTGATCTTTGGAGCCCTATTGAGGAGGGCGTCCCTTATGATTATGGCTGATACCGGGTCGATGTAGAGTTGGGATGTCCTCTTCCCGAACCTCGTGGCGTGCATCTTGTCGCCTTCAAAGGTTATCATGTCCTCCTTGTATAGGAAGCGGAGAACCCTAGCGATCAGGCCTTTCATGGCTCTGATGTCGTACTGGTAGGCGTAGAAGGTTCTGCCGAAGAATTCGTATAGGCCCTGCTCAGACTTGGCGAACCCGGAGGCTATCGTAGCTAAGACGTGAGACCTCAAGACCTTCTCGACTCCGAGCTTAGACCAGATACGTTCAGGCTCGGCTAGAACATAGCTCTGGAAGAGGTAATCCCTCTCATCGTCGGTCTTGGCTATCAAGACGGACTCCCCTATACGGTCGTACTTAGGGCGGCCTGCTCGACCAACCATCTGCTTGTACTCCAAGACCGTTATGGGGTAGTAGCCGTACCCCGGCTCGTACCTTCTATAACTGTTTATGATGACCATGCGGGCCGGCAGGTTCACTCCGAAGGCCAAGGTGGGCGTGGCGGTCAACACCTTTATCTTCCCCTCGCGGAAGGCATCCTCGATTATCCTCCTATGTGCATGGTGTAGGCCGGCGTGGTGGAACGCCACCCCCTTCTTGACGAGTTCAGCTAGGAGATCGCTTATCCGGGTTCGCTCGCCGGAAGCCATTATTGACTCCGCAACCCTCTCTAGAGCCCTCTCAGTAGCCCTAGAGACCGCCTTACCGACCTCTGGAGCGGCCTTCTTAGCTAAACCTACGGCGCTTCTCCTCGTTGAGGCGAAGATCAAGGCTTGCCCCCCAGACTCGACCGCGTGGAGGGCTAGGTTGATCGAAGGCGACTTAGTCTTCAACTTTATCCTTGTGGCTCCTCCGTCCTTGAACTGGATTTCGTCGCCTAACAGTACGCCTTCCCTGAGGGTGACGGGCCTCCAATCTGTTGTGACGGGTATAGCGTCAAGCCACTCGGCTACCTCCTCCGAGTTCCTTATGGTCGCGCTGAGGGCCAGTATCTGGAGGTCGGGGTTGACCTGTTGTAGGCGGGCTAGGACAACCTCCAAGGTTGGCCCCCTCTCGACGTCGTTTATCAAGTGAACCTCGTCCGCAACTACGAGGGAAACCTCCTCTACCCAAGGGGCTCTATGCCTGAGGAGGGAGTCGAGTTTCTCGTTCGTCACTATGATGATGTCGTGTCTCCTCAGCCACGGGTCGCTACTGTCGTAGTCTCCAGTGCTTATGCCGACGCTTAACCGTTCGCCGTCAACCTTCCTCAACTCCGTGTACTTTCTGAACTCACTATACTTCTCGCTGGCCAGCGCCCTCAAAGGGGTTAAGTACAAGACCTTCCCACCGTACTCCAACACATGCTTCAACGCGCACAACTCGGCTACGAGGGTCTTACCTGAAGCAGTTGGACTCGCTAGGACTATGTTTCTCCCCTCTAGAGCCCCCGCTTTAACGGCCTCAACTTGCGGGGGGTAGAGATCAACTATGCCGGACTCAACGATGATCCTTTTCGCTTCTTCGGGGACATCTAGGTCTTCAACCCTCAACTCTAAACCCTTGGTGAACTATATCCTCTTCAGGTACCCCTTTTTAGGCTCGTATATCGTGCCTTCCTTGATGAGCTGACTTATAAGCCTCTCGGCCTCGTCTTGCGGTATATTGAACTCCCTGTTCAGGCTCTCGATGAGGCTGGACCTCCTAACCATCCCCGTCTCCTTCTCCATCTCGACTAGGAGGCTGAGAAGCGCTCTCAACTTGTCGCGTAAGCTCTTAGGTTTACCCGTCATTATGATGTCTATGTCGAACTTTCCAGACGAGACGTCGATCCCAACCTCCTTGAGGGACCTCCTCATGATGGCTATGGCCGCTTCGGCGTCCTCGGCTAGGACCTCCTTCCTCAAGGCAGCCCTAGCCCTAGCCTCAGCTATCCTGATGAGGGACTCGAGCTGACGGGCGGTTATTGCGATCGGTGCGCCCTCAGCCTCGCTGGCTGAACGCATGGCAAGGTAGAACTCTTTAAGCCTCTCTAAGGCTTCAGGTGTGAGGACAGGCTTGATGTTCCTCGCGTAGCTTATATACTTCCTGAGGAGGTCCGGGGGTATCGGCGCCTCCTCCGGGGGTGCCCCCTTCATGTGCAGTTTCAGTATATGCTCCGTCATGCTTACGTCACGTTCTCTCTCCGGAACGTCTCTCATGACGAAGATCAAGTCGAACCTAGAGAGGATTGTGACCGGTAGGGATATGTTCTCTGCAACCGTCCTGTAAGGGTCGTACCTTCCGAGAGCCGGGTTGGCGGCGGCTAGGATGGCGGTTCTGGCGTTGAGGGTCGCCACTATTCCTCCCTTAGCGATCGAGATTGTGTGTTGCTCCATCGCCTCGTGTATGGCTACACGGTCCTCTTTCCGCATCTTGTCGATCTCGTCGATGCACGCTATTCCCTTATCGGCCAGAACCAAGGCTCCAGCCTCCAGACTCATCCCCCCAGCCTTCGTTGGGAGGACGGCCGCGGTTAATCCTGCCGCCGTTGTCCCCCTTCCGCTCGTGTAGAGGCCTCTGGGAGATATCCTCTGGACGTACCGCAGTAGCTGGGACTTCGCTGTCCCGGGGTCTCCTATCATAAGGACGTTCAGTTCACCCCTGATCGTTATGTCGGGGAGGTTCTTCTGGACTCCCCCGAAGAGCAGGTACATGATCGCCTCTTTGATGTGTTCGTACCCATATATTGAGGGCGCTATCGAACGTATGATCTTCCTATGTATCCACGGGTCCTTCGAGAGTCTGAGTATCTCCTCTTCCTCTTCAGGGGAGATAGATAATGTTTCGGTCTCCCTCCCGGCGGACTCGACGAAGTTCGCGTCGATGTGAAGCGTGAAGGTTCTGAGCTTACCGGCTCTGGGCAGGGTTGAAGACTCAGCCCTCACAATCCCAAATATGCGAACCCTGTCGCCCGGCCTAGCGACGTTGATTAGGTCTTTCCCTACGAGGCGGACGTCTAAAGATCGGGGGGTCTGTCCCGGAGGCAGGTCCTCCGGATACTCCTGAACCCTGATCTCTTGAGAGTCTATGAACTCCGACTCCTCTTGGATGAACTCGAAGGGGCCTGTTCTCCCGCAGGTAGGCTCGTCACATCTGGAGGGTGCTGTGAGGAATGTTCCGCTCTGTTCGACGTACTGAACCTTTCCGCACCTCTTACATCTGAAGGCCGCCTTGGTGACTAACGGCATAACCGTCGTTGTACGGGTTATTATCCCCTCAAGCATCACGAGCTTCCCTATGTGCTCAGAGCCTAGAACCCTTATCGGGGTTGGGTTTAGGAGGCCCCTAACCCTGACCGTTACGCCGATGTCTTTTATCTTTTCGGCGTACTCTGGCTCCTGTATGCGGAGCTGATTGAATGCGGCTCTACTCGCGTACCTCAAGTACTCGTCGGGCTTCTCAATAATCTTCTCCGGCAAGTCTATGTAGGCCTTCAGAAGGTCCTCGAGGTCGATGACTATGGAGGTTGTCCCGTTGAGGGCCATCTGGGAGATGCGTTGCCGATACTTATCCGACTTGAAGAAGTTCTGGAACCTCTCTTGCGGGTCCTCCTCTAAGAGCTCGGTCAACTCCTCACTCCACCTTGAGTATCTCGGACCTCCACTCACTTATAATTCGGTTGAGCTTCTCGTACAGGTCCATCTCCTCCACAGTCAAGTTCTTGAGCAGATGATCCTTCTGTCCGAGGGTTGAGGCAAGCGAGACTATCTTCTTCAACCTGCAGTCAACTATGTCTTGCGAGAGCCTCCTCACAAGCTCGTACTCCCTTATCTTCTCAGGGTCTCTTCTTGAGCTCTCCTTCAGGTCGGATAGGAGACGCCTCAGCCTAGGGTAGAATCCTTTAGGAAGGGAGGAGATGCGGCTAACCGTCTGTATCCGCTCTGTCCAGTGTATCTTGCGGAGCCCCGAAGGCTCTAGAACCTCATCTCTTATATGCACGATGCCTGCCTTCTCGAGTTCTCTAGCCAGCCACAACCTCAACTCGTACTCCTTCCCCTTCTCGAAAGGTCCAACCTTAAAGCCTGCCAGCTCGATTTCGGGCGAGTCCCTGTCCGCGGCAACCCGGACGATCCTATTCTCAAACATGAAGTCTGCGTCTCGGATATTCAACGGCCGCTCATTGAGAGCCAATCCGATCAACCATACTATCAAATGTTCTTGGGAAATATAAAGGATTTAGGCTGCAGATGGTTCAGGGCTGAGGCTTCAGGGGAGTTGGACAGCCTCTTTCTCTTGGGATACCTTTAAAATCTTCGTAGATAATTTATTTGGTGAAAGAAGTCTTCTGTAAAGAGCGGCGTAGGTGTTGAAGGGTGAGTTTCGAGGTTTGGGCGGAGAAGTATCGGCCTAAAAGGCTTGATGACATCATAAACCAGAAGCATATCGTGGCTAGGATTAAAGTCTTCGTCGAGGATAGGAATATACCCCACATGCTCTTCGCCGGCCCTCCGGGAACCGGCAAGACCACCATGGCCCTCTGCATAGCCCGCGAACTCTACGGCGACCAATGGAGACAGAACGTTCTAGAAACGAACGCTTCGGACGAACGTGGAATAGGGGTTGTGAGGGGAAAGATCAAGGACTTCGCCCGGACCATAGCTATGGGAGGCGCCGAGTACAGGATGATAATACTAGACGAAGCCGACGCCCTAACATCCGAAGCGCAGCAGGCCCTCAGGAGAACTATGGAAACGTACTCCGCAACCGTCAGGTTCATCCTCATCTGCAACTACAGCAGTAAGATCATCCCTCCAATCCAGAGCCGAACAGCCGTGTTCAGGTTCAGGACGCTCTCGGAGGAGGACGTCCGAAAGTTCATCGGATGGATCGTTCAGGGCGAGAACCTTGAGGTCGAGGAGGAAGCCGTGAAGGCTATAATGCATCTCTGCGAGGGCGACCTGCGGAGGGTTGCGAACCTCCTCCAAGCCGCCGCGACGTTAGGAAGCAAGATAACCGAGGAGATGATCTACGAGGTTGCTTCTCAGGCTAGACCCCAAGACGTCAGGAGAATGCTCCAGCTAGCCCTAAACGGGAGATTCAAGGATGCTAGGGAAATCCTATACAAGATGCTTGTCAACCAGGGGCTGGCCGGAGAAGACGTTGTAAGGGAGATCCATAGGCAGGTCTACGCCCTAGACCTGCCCGAAGAGGCGAAGATTAGGCTTGTGGAGGCTATAGGTGAATACGAGTTCAGAATCTCGGAGGGAGCCGACGCCCTGATCCAGCTCGAGGCCTTGCTGGCGAGGTTCGCGGCTTACGGGGCTTCGGCTCCTCCCTTTAGAGGCTTGTGAGAGTAGCCGCATGATTTCTCCCCTCCAATTCAAGAGCGACGTGAACCATGTGGACGGTTAAGTATAAGCCCAGAAGCCTAAGCGAGGTCGCCGACCAGAGAGAAGCAAAGAACAAGCTCCTAAGCTGGCTTAAGGCTTGGAGGCCGGGAGGGAAAGCCGCCTTACTCTATGGGCCTCCCGGCAACGGTAAGACTTGCACCGTAGAGGCTTTGGCGGCTGAGATGGGTTTCGACCTCATAGAGATGAACGCTTCGGATGTGCGGACGAGGGAGAGGATCGAGAGGACGGTCGGTAGAGCCATCAAGATGGCTTCCCTCACGGGGGCTAGGGGGAAGATAATCCTGATAGACGAGGTGGACGGGCTTGGAACCTCGGAGGACAGAGGCGGCCTCGGAGCAATCAGAAAGATAATTAAAGAGTCGTCTTTCCCTGTTATCCTCACAGCTAACGACCCTTGGGACAGGAAGCTCTACGAGGTGCGGAAACTCTGTGAGATGATAAATTTCAGACCGGTTCCCCTGAGGGACATGGTCAAGAGGCTTGATTACATATGCAGAATGGAAGGCGTCAAGGCTGACTTCAAGGTTCTCCACGCGATAGCTACAAGGAACAAGGGTGACATGCGGGGGGCGATCCTAGACCTAGAGACTGTTGCCCAAGGCAAGATCCGCGTGACCTTGGAGGATTTGGAGGTCCTCGGCTACAGGGAGGTCGAGACGGACATCTTCAAGGTTCTGAGCGGAATCTTCAAGTCTACCTCGGCGCTCTCGGCTAGACTCTCGATAAACGAGGCTGATATGGAGCCGGACGAGATATTCTGGTGGATCGAGGAGAACATACCTAACGAGTATGAGAGGCCGGAGGACATAGCTAGGGCGTATGAGGCCCTTGCGAAGGCCGACGTCTTCAGGAGCAGGGTTGTCAAGAGGCAGAACTGGAGGATGATGGGCTACATGATAGACTTGATGACGGCTGGGGTCTCCCAAGCCAAGGAGAAGCCGTACAGGAAGTTCACGAGGTATCAGAGGCCTGAGAGGCTTAGGTTCCTCTCCGGAACGATGGTTGAGAGGAGGAGCCTCCAAGAGGTCCTCGGCAGGCTTGCCTCCCGCCTCCACTGCTCAACCAGGAAGGTTAAGACTGAGTTTCTCCCGTTCCTCCTGTACATAATGGAGAGGAAACCGGAGTTTGCTAAGAGGCTGGCGTCAGCCCTAAACCTAGAAGAAGATGAGATAAAGATGCTCCACACATCATACGGTTGAAGGGTTAGAACCTTAACCCTCCCGGGCGTGCTTCACTACGTGGCCGGCCTCGGGGATTATCAGCTTCTCTAGGGCTAGGGATACGCTCTGAGGTGAGCCGGGTATGCAGAAGACGGCCTTCCCCCGGGAGACACCGGCTAAAGCCCGGGTTAAGATGGCTGAGGACCCTATCTCCTCGTAGCTGAGCATCCTGAAGACTTCTCCGAAACCTTCCAGCTCCTTCTCTAGGAGGGGCCTAACAGCCTCGATCGTCACGTCTCGGGGGCTAACCCCAGTGCCCCCGCAAGTTATCACCGCGTCGACCTTACGGGACTTTAGAGCCCTCATCACGGCGTGCTGGATCATCGTCTTCTCGTCGGGCAGGATCCTCCTCAAGGTCACCCTGTGACCTTCTTCTTTGAGCTTCTGGACGATAAGGTTCCCCGACGGGTCGTCTAAGCGGCCGTTCTCTTTGAATTCCTTGTACCTAGATGAGCTGCAGACGATAACGGCGAAGTTTAGGCTCTTCGGGGCCTCAGCCTTATGTTTGAGGGAGGTTTCACTCATTTTCAGGTTCCTTCACCTTGCGGGTAACCCTTACATCTAGAATCGCCGTCTCTGGGTACTGTCCAGCCTTATCCTTCTCGTACTGTTTCGTCATGTCCCAGACGGTTAGGAGGGCCACTGAGACCGCTGTTAGGGCCTCCATCTCAACCCCCGTCTGGGCCTTCGTCTTCACCGTGGCCTCAGCCCCCACGGTCCGGTCGTCCAGAACCTTCAAGTCGACCTCCACGTGGGTTATAGGGATCGGGTGGCAGAGGGGTATAATACTACTCGTCTTCTTGGCGGCCATTACAGCGGCGATCTTGGCCGTCTGGAAGGGGTCTCCCTTCTCGATCCTGCCTTCCCTGATCCTGCGGACAGTTTCTTCCCTAAGCCTTATCCGGCCCTCAGCCCTAGCCATACGGTAGGCCTCAGGCTTACCGGTTATGTCAACGATGGACATGCTCTCCTGCACCGGGAGGAGGCCTTCAGAACTCCGGTAGGGAGGACTGTTTAGCTATGCTTGGGAAGGTTCCCTTCGAGCTCTCCTCTCTAGGCTTCTTGGACTCGCCTTCAGACGTGGCTTCGGTTACTGATGGGCGGAACCTAGCGATCTCCTTCTGGACTGCGTCTAGGCGCACCCTCAAGTCCTCTAGAGCCCGCTCCAAACCTGACATGTAGAACCTCAGGTTTTCGATCTGCTTCTTCAGGCTTACGAACCGTATGTAGGTTGCTTCGGGGACGGGGATGGATGATATGTAATCTTTCGTCTTGTAAATCTCCTTGAACTTGATGATCTTCATGATCATCTCTGAGGGGCTAGCCTTTATGCTCTTTGCCAGCTGGAGGAGGTCCGAGCCCTTGACCATGGCCTTCCTCAAGTGTTCTAGGGCGATCCTAGAGTTGTCTAGTGGGTCACCCGACTTCTGGAATAAGACGTTCTTGAAGGACTCTAAAGGCGCCACCGTTGCCTTGAAGGATCTCTCGATCGTTACGGCCTTCTCAGGTTTGAGGATAAGCATGGACTCTGTGATTCGCTCGGCTAGGCTTCGGAAGGAGGTGACGAGGGGTTCCACTTTACTCCAGAGCTCCGTCGGCGGAAGCCTCTCAAAGATCACGCCGCTGGTTATGTCGGTTGCGATCTTCTGGAGTAGTCCCTCAAACTCGTTTATGTGACGGCTGTAATCCTCAAGAGACATAAACTTACACCATAAGATAACTACATGATTCCCCTTAAATAGGTTAGTTTAAATCACCTCGGGATCGCCTTCAGCGGTCCTTTCAGACACGAGGTCAACTACCCTCCAGACCCTAAAGAAGACAAAACTTTATATTATAGGACATCTCCATCTTGATGAGCCTAACAGAACTGGCGGGGAGACCGATAGTAGCCTCTACCGGTTAGTTCTGTTCGGCGCAGGCTCCGCGTGAAGGATGAAGAAAGGTAGATGTCCAATAGTCTCCGCATGAACGGTCTAGACTGCGTTGAGAGGCCTGTAGGCCTTAAAGAGGAACTTTCTGGGAATCCCCAGGCTCTCAAGGCTTGGATAAACGAGAGATTAACTAACAGACCATCTGCCATTCCCGCAACGCGGAGCATCTATAACGAATGGAGGTAGAAGAACTTGAAGATTGGAGATTTGAGAGACGGGATGAGAAGGGTCAACGTGGTCGCGAAGGTCATCGACATCTCAGAGCCGAGAGAAGTCCGCTCAAGGTATGGGGGAGGAATTCATCGAGTAGCAACTGCCACCCTTGAAGACGACTCTGGAACGATAAAGATGGCCCTCTGGAACGAACAGATAGATCAAGTCAACGTGAACGACACAATAAAGGTCGAGAACGGGTACATCAAATCCTTCAGGGGAGAAATCCAGCTCAACGTCGGGAAGTACGGCAAGCTGAGCATCCTCTAAAAGGACAGGAAGGCTTTAGGACGCCCTTACCGGTGCAGGTGAAACCCGGATAGAGAGGGAGAAGACGCGGTGAGGGGCTGAACTGGCAGGCTAAGCATGGAGCTCCCGAAACCTATTGAACAATGAAGAGTACGACGTTAAGGTTCAGGAATTGAGCCGGAGAGGAGGCGGAGACGACGCATAAAAGGCCCTTGAGGATGCACCTTAGAACTTAAAACTAGGGTTGTCGATGGCTTCGAGAGGTTCCAGAAGATTATGGGGGAATTCCGAGCGACGAGCTCTTCACCTGTCGGATGGCCCTTCACAAGAGAGGAACATCTTCAACGAGAAGGGGGATGTAGCCGAGAAGCTCCACGCCAAACCTCTAGAGTTCTCGGAGTCCTCAGGAACGAGAAACGGGGTTCTAAAATACTGGAGAAAACTTTCCTAGAGTTTCATGGCGGAATATTGATCTGACCTCGACTAGAGAGGTGCCTAATCTCACTCCCTGCGAGATGATGTCGATCAGTCTTCCACACGGGAGGCAAGCTCCCATCCTGTGCAGAAGCCGAGTTGGGCATCGACGTACACCCTGAAATTGTCTGAGATAAATGCTGTCCAGCCATAGCGCACGTACGGGGTAGCCTCATAGTCCAGGTACACGATTATGGTCATATAGTTTCCCTTGAGGGTATAGCCCTCCACCTTTGCTTTTTTGAAACGCCACATGAAGTAGCTTCTCATCAGAGGGTCGGACTTGAACCTCTCACGCATATACTCCCTAGCCGCGCGTACGGCCTCATCGTCGCTGATAACCCTCCTCACCCGGCCTGGAATCCACTCTGGAATGGAGGTTGGGATGAACCTCTTAGACGCGGTAACGACTTTCTCGGAGTCCAGCTCCGTGGACGCCGTGACTGTTAGGAAGTAGGGCTTTCCTAGCGTAGGTTGGCCCGGAGGCTTGAGCCTGAGGATTACGCATTTCGGGATATAGTAATTGCTGGGCGGAATCTCCGTCCCAGGCGGTATCTCCACCTCGAGGTTGTTCAAGGTGACCGATCTTAAGTGGAGGGGTGAGTAGCCGATGTTCCTTACAACCACCGCTAAGCGGACGGTCCCGCTTTCGTCCCTATATAGGAAGGCCGTCTCGATATCCAACCCTTCTATCGTGAAGGTGGGGAGGCGGACAGGATCATAAAATACGTGGATTCCCAGAAAGAAATGGGAGTTTACGTCGTAGTATGTGAAGAGTAGAAAGGCGACGAAAGCCACTATAAACACGTTAAGCATCAAGTCCTCATGCTTACTGGCCAGACGCCGTCTCCTCGAGAGTATAAGGAGCAGAAAGGCGACGAAGGCCGCTCCAGACGTACTAAACGCCAAACCCCCATATGGGTTACTTATATGGAGACCATACAAGTAAGTCGGAAACCTCTTCGAGAAGAAGAAAAAGGCGGCGAAGGCCGCTACGGATATACTGAGCGGCAAAAACTCATACTTGCTGACCGGAAAACGTCTCCTCAAGCTGGCATTCACCTTAATATTAAAACGTTTCTCTCCCAAAAGGTCATGCTCTGTGAATTTATTTAAACGTTTTTCCGGTAGCTTGACAGCGCCGTGGCATCTATAGCAAAAGTATAAATCTATCGTCTTCCCTTAAATCTGAGCGTGCGTAGTGATGCCTAGCCAATTTCACGTCCCCGCAGAATTTCCATTAAGAAGACCGTGATCTATCGGCTCGTCGTCGACCCTGTAGCTGTGGGTGTAACCTATCTTCTGACGGGGGAACTTTCAGGTTCGATTTTGGCGGTAGCCATCATAGAAGCATTCTCAACGCTCTTCTATTATCTCCTAGACCAGCTTATGTGAAAGCCTTAAATTAGGGGAGACGGCGGCCTAAAACTGCGAAACGGGTTCCGTTAGGGGATAGTAGGCTAACGAAGGGTTTCCATTAGTTCCGATAACCTTTCTTTGCTCAGGGTTCTCATCAGAGACCGTGCTAAGAGGCGGGCTACCCTCAAAGGTTCGGGAACGGCTCCGTGTAGCGTAAACTTGTTGAGGACGCCTTCGGCATCCTCACGGCTCACGCCTAGAAAGCGTACGTAAACTGTGTGGCCCGTCTTCAACCTGAACTCCGTTCTGCCTCCATTCTTATGGTATACGGAAACCCTGTACTCCCAGTCTTCTGGGAAGAGCTCCTTAAAGTACCTCTCCAGTCCGGGAGACTCCTCGTAGGTGACGCAGATAAGCGGAATCTCCGTCTCCTCATGGAGCTTTTGGAGGTCGACCACGTTGTACCAGCTTATGACACAGCCGTTCAGTAGGAGTAGATTCACGTCCTCCCTGTTGAGGTTCTTGTACATCTCGGTTATGCGGTCGGTTGAGTCCATCCCCCCGACCTCGGCGAACCCGAAGGTAAACCCGTCGATGACCATGTCAGACCTCATGACGACCCCGGCTAGGACGGACTTTCCGCCTACCCCCTTCCTGAAGCTCTCAGAGACCCCCAAAGCTCTTATCGCTTTTTTATGGACGTGAAGCGCCAAAATCCCCGCCTCTCAATCAGGGTCAACCTACTTCACAATTAACTTGGCAGGTCTCCTAAAAAACATTGGGGCTTCCCCCTTAGAGCGAGAACGGCTACAAAAATCTTTAAATCAAGCCAGCGATTTTACTTCATCACGAAGGAGATGCTCGTCAAGGTTCGGTATTTTGGGGTTCTGAGGAGCAATCTCGGCGTCAGGGAAGGCGAGTACGTTCTCAAGGATGGGGCTTCCCTATCAGATTTGCTCGAGAAGATAGTTGAGGTTCACGGAGGGTCGGTTAGGAAACTCTTCGAAGCTGACAGGAGTGGTGTGGACCCATCCTTCGTCATCACCGTTAACGGGGTCGCCGTGGACAGGACGCGTGGAAGGGACGTCCAGCTGAAAGATGGAGACATCGTTGCAATAATGAGTTTGATAAGCGGAGGCTAACTTGACCTAGCTTCTCTTTTAAGAGAGAAGGGTTGGAGCTACTTCGTCTTCATTATGGTCTGAGCTCCGCAGACTGGGCATCTCCTCGGCTCTATCTTCGACTCGTGGCTCCACTTATGCTTACACTTGAGGCAGATCCACTTAGCCAAAACCCTCCACCCCGCCAATTAAAAGGCTCAACCCAATTATATCTTTTACCTAAAACGCTTGGGATGGGGCCTCCGTGGATGGTAAGCATAACCTTAAAAGAGCTCCTGTAACGTTAACTAGGAGAGGGCTCCCCGAATGGGTGTTGGAGCCGTCGCGCCGCGGCGGAGGAACGACCTAATCTCCGCGTCCACGATACTCTTGGCTGTGGGAGCACTGTCAGTTATCATGTTCGCCGTTGGAGATGGGGAGCTCTTCCTCGCGGTAAACAGGGGGGTTGCCAACCCGGCTCTCGACATCTTCTGCGCCTACATAGTCCCAGCCGCGTTCATGGTTTACTCCGCAGCTTCCGTAGCCGCCTTACTGTTTCTGGACGGGAAGAACAGCCGAAGAGCCGTTATGGTGGGTGTCGCCGTAGCCTTGATCTCGGGGTTCGCGTCATACGGTCTGGGCAGGGTGTTGAAGGTTCTCTTCGGGAGGCCTAGGCCCTTCGAGGTTCTCCCGGCACGTATAGTTGGGCCTTGGCATGCGAGCGTCTACTCCTTCCCTTCAACAACGACCATGCTGGCCTTCGGTTTTGCCCTCCCAATTCTCTTTGAGAGGCCTAGGCTGGGGCTTCCACTCGTCGTCTTAGCCGCCCTCATAGGCTTCTCCGTCGTGTACACGGGGTTCCACTACCCAAGCGACGTTTTAGCCGGGGCTGCGATCTCAACCATCCTAGCAGTCCCCATATATAGGCTGAAGAAAACGTTGATGAACCTCTTGGCGGTAGTTAAACTTTAATTACGGCTGGACTCCAAACGTTATTTAGGTTTTCACAGCCTATCACTGTCCGTAGGAGGCTTCTTCCTTGAGGAGACGGATAGACTCGTTGAGGGAAACCTTACATAAAGAAGGGCTTGAAGGCTACTTGGTCTCGAATGGAGCGAACATGCTCTACCTGACGGGCTTCGAAGGGGGCTCTAGGCTCCTGATCTCGGCGGATGAGGATTGCATTCTCTACGTCCACAGAGTCAACTACGACGCTGCTGAAGACGCCGTGAAGGACTGTGAAGTCAGACGGGTAGATTACGGGGACGACCTAGAGAGGGTCCTCGCACGTCGGATTGAGAGCTTAGGCCTAAAGAGCCTCGGATTCGATGTTATGGACGCCCAGACCTACATGAAGATTGAGAAACTCTTGAGGGAGACCGAGCTCAAGCCGAGGAGAGACGTCATGTGGGCCCTACGGAAAGTTAAGGGCGAGGACGAACTCGAACTCTTGAGGAAGGCGGCTGAGATCACGAGCATGGGCATGAAGAAGGCCCTAGAGATCGTGGAGGATGGCATGGTTGAACGTGAGCTCGCGGCCGAGATCGATTATGAGATGAGGAAACTCGGCTCTGAGGGAACGGCTTTCGAGACGATCGTGGCCTCGGGGCCCAACTCGGCGTATCCGCACGGAGGACGCGGCGACCGAAGGCTGAAGAGGGGAGACCTCATAGTAATAGACATTGGGGCCAGATACCGAGGCTACTGCTCAGACATGACCAGAACAGTAACCCTAGGAGAAGCCTCGCCGAGGAAGATCGAGATTTACGAGGCCGTCAAGGAAGCCCGAGAGAAAGCCTTAAGGATCATACGTGGAGGCGTGAAAGCCCGAGAGGTCGACGCCGAGGCAAGAAGGACGATGGCGGAGAAAGGGTACGGGGAGAGGTTTCTCCACGGCCTAGGCCACGGCGTGGGATTGGAAGTGCATGAGCCTCCAATGCTGAATCCCAAGAGCGAAGATGTCCTGACGCCCGGGAACGTCGTAACGGTTGAGCCTGGAATCTACATAAGAGGCTTCGGCGGGGTAAGGATAGAGGACACGGTTCTGGTTCTGGAGGAGGGGGTTGAGGTCTTGACGAGGGCGCCCTACCAGATGGTTGTCAGGTAGCCTGACAAGGCTTCCGCTGTTTACTCTTCTAGAACCCTCTTTAGGAGTTTTAGGGCTGCTGTTTTTGCGGCGAGTTCGGCTGTCCTCTCGTCTCCGGCGCTCCCTATGATTATCACGTCGCCCTCTTCCGGTTTGAGGTTGGACTTGAGGATTCTGTAGATTTCCTCGACGTTCCGGAGGGCTTCCTCGTCGACCCCCGGCAGAACCAGCCTGCCATCTTTGAAGATGAGGGTTGTCGCCCCTTCGGCTCCCACCTTTATCGCCGCGTCCCTCTGCTCCATTCCATACCTCACCTTTTCGGAGGCCCCCTTAACCAAGACCGCTACGTTGGCCGCTCCAACTGTTAGGGGGCTCTCCGGAACCTTAAGTCCACAGCTGATCCTAGACCTTATCCCTCTTAGAACTCTCCTACCGTACTCTGAGAGGGTTATTCCGATCCGGGAGACTTCTATAAGGTTCTCGGCTTTCAGATGCCTTATCAAGGTTCTCGTAACGCCTTCACCTAAGCCGAGGATCGTCGAGAGCCTAGCTCGGCCCACAGGCTTGAGGCTGAGGGCTTCTAGGGCCATGAGGATGTGGGCTTCTAGGAATGATGGGAGGGGGCCGGGCGCAACCCTGCCGGCAACCCTCTCTAAAACCTTTAAGGCTTCCATCCACGTCTCCTTCCATAAAGAGCTCTCGCCGCCTCCTGAGACTATTATACGTTGAAGTTTTTATATCTCTTTTAGGGCTTCATGAGCGTTTATGGGACCGTTAGGAGGGCTATGAGTAACGAGACGGTTGTGACGGCGTCGGCTATCGAGCTCTCTATCGGTATGACGAAGTTATCTGGGTTCCAAGCCTTCTTGAAGGTTAAGACCGCCACAAAGTAGACTAACACGACCATGAAGGAGACCGCGATCAGGTTTGTGGCCAGAACCTCCCCTAGGAAACTGGAGGGGTTTACCTGCGCCTCCGCCCCGTACGCCGCGAAGGCGGAGGCGAAGTATATCGTGAACATGACGATGGATGCGGTCCACGAGATGGAAATCTCGGTTAGGTGGTTCCTCATCGATGAGAGAGATGGCTGAATAGTTCCCATGAAGAGCTTCGTCGTCGCCGTTGAACCTACTATTGAGCCGACGTCCCCGATTGTGTCGATAAGCGCCGGATAGACCATGTAAATCTCAGGTCGGTCCCCTACGGACTCTCTGATCTCCCTCAGTAGGAGCCCCGTGACGTTCACTATGAAGGTTACGATGATGAGGGTTAAGAGGAACTCCCTGACGGTCTTGACGAACTCGTCCGCGTTCCGGTTGTTGAGGGCTAGGTAGAGCGCCGTTACGAGGAAGATCACGTCTATCAGCCCAACCACGTATCCGCCAAAGCCTCCAGAAAAGAACCCCTTTAAGAGGGAGACGTAGCAGAGGGTCACAACGATGTCGGCGGCCGTCGAGGTTACCGGGTAAGTCACCACGTCAGGGTTGAACCCATGCTTGAAGGCGAGGAAGGAGACTCCAACGGTGACTGGAGAGAGGAAGACGAGGGAGAGGCCCATCGTCCCAACGGTGACCACGAGCATCTCCAAAAAATCTTTGAGGGTAGCGTTCCACAAGAACGCTCCTAAAAGCACAGTTACGGAACTCATTAGGATGCTACCCAGAAGGGCTAGGACGACGACGGAGGAGAAGAGCTGGTAGAAGCTCCTCGTATTCTTGGTGTATGAGGTGTTGATTGTGCCGAGGTGGAGGGCAGTGCTCAGCCTCCCGCTGAAGAGTCCGCCTATCGCCCCTCTAATGCTGAGAACGCATGGGAAGAGGACTACGGCCCAAGGCGAGACGGAGAGAACTTCGAGGTTCAGGGTTAAGACCGTTCCGGCTAGGAGGCCTCCCAGATTGAAGGAGAGGGAGAGCATCGACTGGGCGAACTCTCGGAGAACCTTGAACACCCTCTCCGGGGAGGCCTCCATCATTCTCGCCCCCAACCATACCCTCCTGAAGCCACCTCCCTCAACATGCGTAGCCCTAACCCTGAAGAGTCCGGGACGCCGCGTCACAGTAACCTCAAGAACGCTTTTCTCCTAGAATAACCACAACTCACTTAAAGCCGTTTTTGTTAAGGATGCGGTTCACAAACC
>Ga0209410_1000639_pt1 | contig 16390 bp, 16 predicted proteins | sample Mar14436cmmetaG_FD_184135 | JGI IMG/M metagenome (GOLD analysis project Ga0209410, IMG submission 184135) | Marine hydrothermal vent microbial communities from Guaymas Basin, Gulf of California to study Microbial Dark Matter (Phase II) - Marker... ... | reverse complement strand
GAACTATGTCTATAAGCCGAGGGAGGGTGGAATACATCCTAGAGAGGCTGCACAGCACCACTCACTCCACGCGGCGAGAGGGGTTATCGAGGTCTTTAGGAGGGCTGGTATAGATCCTAAGAGGATAGATGGGGTGGCCTTCTCCGCTGGGCCTGGGATGGGGCCATGTCTCAGGGTTGGGGCGACCTTGGCTAGAGCCTTGTCCCTCAAGCTCGGCAAGCCCCTCCTAGCGGTGAACCACGGCATCGCCCATATCGAGATCGGGAGGCTTGTCACGGGAGCAGAGGATCCGGTCGTCCTCTACATCGCCGGTGGAAACACCTTGATAACCGCATACCTCGATGGGAGGTATAGGATCTTTGGGGAGACCCTCGACATAGCGGCTGGAAACTGCTTAGACGCCTTTGGAATCGAGGCTGGGATAGGTCCTATGCCGAATCCCGAGATAAGGGCTAGGGAGGGGAGGGAGCTTCACCCACTACCATACAGGGTTAAGGGGATGGATGTCTCCTTCTCAGGATTATTGACCGCCGCCTTAAAGCTCTTGAAGAAAGGGGTTAAGGTCGAGGATGTCTGCCTAAGCATAACCGAGACCGTCTACAGCATGCTAACCGAGACCCTTGAGAGAGCCCTAGCATTCACGGAGAAGAGCGAGATCCTGCTCGTCGGAGGCTTGGCTAGGAGCGTTAGGTTGAGGCAGATGATAGAGGCGATGGCGAAGCTCCATGACGCGAAGGTCTATGTTGTTCCGCCGGAGTATGCTGGGGATAATGGGGCGATGATAGCCTGGACCGGAGCCCTCCAACTACTCTCAGGCCAAACGATAAGGGTTGAGGATAGTAGGGTTAAGCCAAAGTTTAGGATAGATGAGGTCGAGGTGAGGTGGAGGAGCCTAAGCAGATCCAAGTGATCAGGATAGGCGCCGAGGCGATAGTCTCGAGGCTTAGATGGAATGGATTCGACCTAGTCTCAAAGCATAGGGTTCCAAAGCCATATAGGGTTCCAGAGCTCGATAGGTGGATTAGGGATAGGCGGACGATCCGAGAGGCGAAGATAATCGTCGAGTTGAAGAGGGCGGGGGTTCCAGCTCCAGCCATAATCCTCCTAGATAGGAGTAGCTCGACGATCTACATGCAATACATCAAGGGAGTTGAGCTTAAGAAAGCTTTGGATAGGCTCGATCCGATGAAGATCGTGGAGATCGCTGGAAGGCTCGGCGAGATTGTTGGGAGAATGCATCTGAGAAGGATCGTCCACGGAGACCTAACCACCTCGAACGTGATCCTAGACGAGGCTGGGAGAATCTACTTGATAGACTTTGGGCTGAGCTCGGTGACTGATGACGTTGAGGAGTTCGCCGTCGACATCCACCTACTCGATAGGAGCCTTGAGAGCGCCCACCACAAGATCAGGGAGAAGTTCATGAAACACTTCCTACTCGGATACTCTAAGATCGTTGGAAGGGACCGCGCCTTAGAGGTTTTGGGAAAGGTCAAGGAGATTAGGATGAGGGGTAGATATGTGAAGAGGGGTGGCTGAGGATGGATCGGCATGGGGAAAGACTTGAATACTCTGATAAACCGATCTGGATCGAGGATCGCGATGAGATTTGTCCTAGTAACCACGAATAAGGGGAAGGCGATCGAGTTCAGCGAGATCTTCAAAGAATACGGATTCAACTTTAGAGTTGAGCCTATGGCCGCCCCGGAGATCCAGGAAGACGATCTTAGGGAGATAGCGCGATACAGCGTCCTCTACGCATACAAGATTTTGAGGGAGCCGGTCTTGGTCGAGGACGCTGGGCTATTCATCAAGGCGTTGAATGGGTTTCCGGGGCCATACAGCTCCTATGTCTATAAGACGATTGGTGTCGACGGGATTCTAAAGCTTATGGAAGGTGTGGTGAGGAGGGATGCGAGGTTTGAGTCTGCTCTGGCATTCTACTCGCCATTAACCGAGCTAAAGATCTTCACAGGAGCTGTTGAGGGGAGGATCTCGGAGGAGCCTAGGGGGAGCGGGGGATTTGGATTCGACCCAATCTTCATCCCAGATGGATCGGTTAAGACTTTCGCGGAGATGAGCTTGGAGGAGAAGAATAGGTTCTCTCATAGAGCTAGGGCTGCTCGAAAGTTTGCTGAGTGGTTTAAGGCCTTGAAGACCTTGCCGCCGATCTATCAAGATTAGATCCTCTCAGCCCTCCTATCGAGATATATTCTCGGAAAACCTCTTATCCAGTTCAGGTCGTTTAGGTAGAAGGTTCTGATATCGTCTAGGTCGTAGAGGGCTAGGGCCAGCCTCTCCAAGCCACCACCCCACGCCAAGACCCTATACTTCACCCCAAGCGGGATCGTCACTTCAGGTCTAAAGATCCCCATGCCTATGAGTTCAAGCCAGATCCCCTTATCCTTTAGGTAGACGACCGCCTCGGCTGATGGCTCCGTGTATGGGAAGTATCCGGGTCTAAACCTCACATCCTTTAACCCGAGCTTTGAGTAGAACTCCTTTATCAGTCCTAGGAGGTCTCTGAAGCAGACGCTCTTATCCATGACGATCCCCTCGATTTGATGGAACTCTGCTAGATGTCTCCAATCAACCCTCTCATTCCTATAGATCCTATCGACCGAGAAGACCTTTATCGGCGGATCTCTATGCTCGGCTAAGTATCTGATCGTGGTCGCGGTTGTATGGGTTCTGAGGATGAGCTTCTTGGCCTCCTCAACCCTCCACCTATACCTCCATCCAATCGAGCCCGTGTCCCCACCATTCTCATGCGCCATCTTGACAGGCTGAACGAATTTCTCTGGAAGATCCCCGAGCCTCGGCTCCGCGAGATAGAATGTGTCGTGCATGGCTCTAGCTGGATGATCTTGCGGCTGGAAGAGGGCGTCGAAGTTCCAGAAGGCGAGCTCGACCAAAGGCCCCCTAATCTCCTCAAACCCCATCTCCACGAAGATCTCCTTGATCAGCTTGATCAGCTGTTGGAGTGGATGCCTTCGAGCCGAGAAGATCGGCGGGGTCGGCGCCTTAATGTCAAACCTGCTGAGCTTAAGCTCCCTCCACCTCCCAGAGGCGATCAAGCTTTGAGTAAGCCTCGTGACCTCTCGAACCTCAAGCTCCTCTGGACTTAGGCTCATCAAGAGCTCGGTGGGCTTCAAGATGTGGACCCTCTTTTCTACGAGCTCGACGACCCCCGGCCTCTCCACGAGCTTTAGGCAAGCGGGTCTAAGATCCTCTGGAATCTCCTCAAACCTTCTCCCACCCTCAAGCAGTAGGTTAAGGACTTGTTCCGCCGAAGTTTTCTCCTCTGGATACTTCTTGAGCTTCATGTATGGCTTGCCATCCATCCTGATGATCTCTATCCACCCATTCCTCTTTGCCCAGATCAAGCCTATCCTGAAGACCTCTCCGCCCAACCTAGACCTCAGTTCTCCAAGCCCAGCCGCCCCGCCCAACTCTCTTAGAATCTCGACCAACCTTCTCTCAGGCAGTCCCTCCTTAGCGTAGACCTCGCCCTCCACGCCGAGCTTAACCCACCTCTCAACCCTCTCCTCAACCTCGACCAAGCTCTTAGACGCGAGCCACTGAGCCGCCTTGGCGACAGATCCAACATCTCTCCCGATGATCTTCGCGAGCTCCTCGAAGCTTACCGGCTTGCCGGCCTCTCTAAGACCTCTCGCGACAAGTCTCTCAAGCCAATGTAGGGTCAGCTTCGAAACAATAGGCTACACCTCTCCTAATCAAGATCGAGATCCTCGATTTAAGCATATCTCGCTGATCGTTATACTAATCAATCACCTATCTCGATGAATATCTTTAAGACCATGTTCTGACGAGGCTTCATGGGGTCGGAGAATTGTCGGTGGAATCAGAGAAGATGATCAAAGCGGTTCTCAGCGAGGATGAGGTTGCGGCTAAATTGGATGAGGTTAGCTTGAAGTATCTTGGGAGGGGGTACGGTGTTCGAGAGGGTAAGAGGGTTAGGTATTCTCCGATCGAGGCGCTATACTTGACGGAGATCGGGAGGATGGAGGTCTTCGATGAGGGTGGGGGTAGGCTGGGCTTTCAAGAACTTCTGAGAAGGCTTCAGCAAAGAGATCCAAACATCTGGAGAGACTACGTGGTCTACAGAGATCTGAGAAGGAGGAGATATGTAGTCGGGGAAGGGTTTGGGAGAGAGCTTAGATTCAGGGTCTTTGAGCGGGGGAAGTATGGGAAGGAGCCCGCGAAGTATCTAGTCGTCCCAATCTTCGAGGGGAGAGATGTTCCGATCAAGAAGCTTGAGGAGTGGATGGCCATGTCGAGGAAGATGAGGAAGGAGCTGGTGATAGCGGTCGTCGATAGGAGGAATGAAGTGATTTATTATAGGGCTTCACTAGTTGATCTTAGGAATGTTTAGGAAGGTTAAGGCACTCCTAGCTCTCACAAGACCCCCAAACGGGATACTCATGTTCATAGCCGTATTGGCCGGCGTAACGCTCTCAAACAGGCAGGCGATAACCCCGATTCAGGCGATCTTATCCTTCATAACCGCCTATGGATTGAATGGGAGTATCATGGGATTCAACGACTACATCGATAGGGATATAGATAGGGTGAACGCGCCTTGGAGACCCATCCCATCCGGCGCCGTATCATGTTTTGAGGCCACACTCTTCTCCTCAATCCTAGGCTCTATCGGGATGATCTCGGCGATCCTGACATCCTGGGGCTGCTTGGTAGTCGCGGCGATAGCATATCTCCTAGCCTTCACCTACAACCTATTCCTGAAGAAGATGGGTTTAATCGGAAACATGGCTGTGAGCGGGGTGGTCGTAGCCCCATTCATCTATGGAGCAGTCCTCTCAGATGGATACGTCTCGACGAGGCTGATATTCTTCGCGATACCCGTCTACCTATCGGTTCTGGGAAGGGAGATAATCAAGGGGATATCGGATGTCGAAGGAGATGCCTTGAGGGGAATTCGATCGATCGCGAGAACAAGGGGGGAGAGGTTTGCCGGAATACTTGGCGGAGCGCTCTACATCGCCGCGGTCTCGGTCAGCCCAATCCCCTACTTTCTAAATCTAGTTTCATGGCCATATATCGTGATAGTCGCATTGGCTGATATAGGGTTCATCTACTCAGCGATATCGATAGTCAGGAATCCGTCGAGGACGAACGCATTAAGGGTTAAGAAGATCACCCTCCTCTGGATGCTGATAGCCTTAATAGCGTTCATAACAGGATCTATAACCCTAGTTAATATCGTGCTTGAACGATAAGCTTGGGAGAGTTGTTCGAGGACTCCGGCCCAATTATGTGAAAAATCATCTTAAGGTTAATCGAGCTCCGCATTCCTCTCTAAGAGATAATAATACTTTGTCCCATGCTCATCCCTCTCCCTAATAAGATCCGTGATCAAGTATCCTTGGGCCAAGCCCTTCTCGAAGATCCTCCGAGTTATCTCCCTCCACTCAACCGCCGTCGATATGCTCGCTCGCTTAACATAGTCTATGTTCTCAGGGATCTCGACCAACACCTTCTCACTCTTAAAACTCAGCCTATAGTTTAGGATCTTCTCCAAACCTCCCTCCCTTACAACGGTTATGAGGCTTTCAGCGCCCTCCTCTAGAAGCTCTTTAGGGCATGGCTCCCGATCGGCTCCACTTATCCTATCTAGGACTCGCTTTGAGTCGAGCCTCCACTCAACCTCAAGCCTATCCGACTCTAAACCCCTATTATATGGATCTCTCATGTTTCCATAGAAGTTTGGGCTATAGCTCCTCCCAACCGCTCCAAGCTTCCTGATGCTCAGCCTAGCCTCCGGAATCTGAAGTGGGTCTAGAAGCCATCTAGCAATCTTCACCCCCCGCTCAAGTAGATACTCCCTTAACCTCATCTTCAGGGCGGTCGCGACTCCCTCATCCCTCTTATCTGGGATGACGCCGCAGAGATGTAGATAGTAGTAGACCTCGCCATCTCTAACCGAGGTATAGCCGCAGAGCATCCCGATCGGCCTACCGCTCTCATCTATGGCCGTGAAGACGGCTCCGCCCATCCTCTGAAAGGCTATCAGGACATGGTATGGAATCGCCTCACTCCTCCCCCAAATCTCCATCTGAAGCCATTCAAGTTCCTTAAACGCCTCGGGTTTCTCGAATCTAACGACCCGATACTCCCCCATATCCGATAAAAACTTTAGAAAACCGGAAAATAAGGTTTTTATGACCCCCTTAAAGCTGGCTAAAGACATAGGCATCGAGGTTGAAAAACTATGAACTTTAATTGGAGGATAGGCTCAGTCTTCGATAGGATTTATTGGATAAACTCACGCTAGCGGAGAGCTGCTTGAGAGGCTGGTCGTCAAACCTCATTAAATAGCTCTATGAACTTGGAGGCTATTCTTCGAGGAGAGTTCTTCTTAGCATATCTCTCAGCAGCCCTTATGATCTTCTTAAGCTCGATCTCTCCCCTCAATGCCTTGATAAGGAGCTGCTTGAACTCATTAAAGCTCCTATACTTCAGCACCTCATCCTCCAGGAACTCGACGAAGCCGGTATCCGATGTGATTATCGGCGTTAGAGATCCAAGACACATTAAGACCGAGCTTGAGATCGCGACCTCCCCCTCCCTCACTTCATCCCACTGCTTATGTACGAGGCATAGATCGGCTGCATGAAGGTAGGTGTATATCCTTTCAAGTGGAGGCCTCTCGACCCTCAGGCTTATGAAATCATATTCTGGGATCCTCGCCCTAGAGCTCGGGTCGACTAGGAGTAGGTAGGTGAATGGCTCGATCCTCGATACATCCTTCAGATATGGTAGGATCGGTAGAACGTGGAGTTCGGGGGCCCAACCATAGCTGAAGACTATTCTCTCATCTAATGGGAGTCCTAGCGCCTTCCTCGCCTCCCTTTTATCGCCCCTCCTCACCTCGGGAACCGGGTAGGGTATTATGTGGATCTTGTCCCCGAAGATCTTAGACCACTGCCTGCTATACCTCTCGTCAAAGCAGATCGCGGCATCCCACTCAAACTCATAGAAGATGGGATTCCTCGGGGGCTTTCTCTCATGGATCACGTAGATAGTCTTTGCCCTCCTCCTAATCTCCGAGAATATCCTTTTGAGATGCTTGATCGGAGCCCACTCGATCCTCTCCGCCAAGAATATCTCATAATCATTCTCCAAGAACGGTCTTTCATCGAAGAATGTCTCCGTGTGGTCTCCTTCATCCGAGTAGCATCTAATGACATAATCCTCATCCTCAGCAACAGGTCTAATGTTGTTCGGCGCAAAGACCACGAGCTCATGACCCATCTTAATAAACTCCCTTCCAACAAGCTCAGCATGTAGAGATACGCCGCACGCCGTATTCCACCTAGACATTATCGCTATCTTCATCCATAGATATAATAGACCTAAGAGCTCGTTTAAGGATATCTTGTGACGGATAGCCTATCCGTGGCCCATAAAGGGTTGGAAAGCCGTCGCCCAGCACCGCCACCCTTGGGAGAACCGTAGCGATGATCGATTAGATCGGCAAAACCATAAGTTTTAAAGGACGTATGAATAGCGGTCTCGTAAGCCGAGATAACCCTTATCAAAAGCCTAGCAAATAGGTAATAAAACGGGGGAGGCGGGGGTAGCCAAGCCTGGTCAAAGGCGCAGGACTGAGGCTCCTGTCCCATAGGGGTTCGTGGGTTCAAATCCCACCCCCCGCACATATTTATCGGTAAATTAGAAGAATGAGTAGCCGGAGGAAGTCTGAAACCATCAAGGAGAGAATCGTGCGAAACCCTTAAGTAGGTATTCATCGAGACTCAGCAAGGAGGAGAGTTGGGAAGATTTTTCGGCCTGGTGGTTTTGCTTCCCATCATACTATTGATAATACCTGTACACATATTCCTAGCGGAGGCAAACAGTGGACATGCACCAGCCTGGGCGAGTAAAGGCGTATACCTTACTTACGGTTGGATATTTCTGGAAGAGGTGCCTGGAGAAAAATTGAATTCTACGGTAGAAGAGCTGAAACAAAGGCCACTCTCTCCCGTCTTCAACCTGACCCTAATAGATGTGGATGATGAGAAAGGCACTTTCGAAATGGAATTGATCTCCTCGGGCGAGAAAGTAACCAAAAAGTTCTACTGGCAGGCTGGTTGGGAGGCTGGCTTTAAGTTCTTGGACATCTACCTTCCACCGGAAAGCCTTAAGCCGTACACGGTGGAAACCTTGAATATCTCCCCTAGAGCCTTTAAGGCTTACAAGGTCTCGAAGACTCAGGAAGAACAGAGCTGGTTCGAGAAGAACACGGGTATTCTCTTACTGTATGTTAAGATCGATAAGGTTGCTAAGGGATATGATGTGATTGTGATACGACTCCTTGATACTAACGTTAATTGGAAGAAGGCGTACACGGTGGAAACCTTGAATGCCTCTCAAGCTAAGCCCACCTATATACAGGAATCGACCACAATGGTCACATCTCCGCTTGAGCAAGCTTCTCAAACAATCGAGCAAACCCGAGAGGCGGCCGCCGAAGGAGCCCTCGTGGCTTTACCGGCCTTCATGATCATCACCGCGGTCTCAGTTGTGTGCATTATAATAATAGTCGTGTTGAGAAAAATGCATGGAACCACCTCCATCAAACTAATATGTGAAAAACGGGATTCTCGGAGGTCGGTCACGGCATAACGAGAAAAGATAATAAAAGTCTTAAATGGGGAAGGTGAGCATTAAAAGATCTTTCATGGATAATACTCGCATCCTAATGTTATAGCTGTGACGATAAGGATGGCTGTCTAATTTTGAGTATAAATGTTTCTCGGCTTACTTCAGTCGCTTGCCACAGTATGGGCAGTATTTTGCGTCAGCTGGTATTAGGCGTCGGCAGAATTTACACCTCTTCCTCGGTTTTTCTTCCTCGAATCCCATACCCCATAGGACGCCCTCCCAGAACTCATTCATCTCATGTAATGTTGGCGTTGCGTAAAGATATGTTTTCCTATCTAGTGTCAGCTGCTTTAAGGGGTGGATGATGAGCTGGAGTCAAGATTATGTTTTTAGGATTGTTCACGGCAGTTTCCGGTCCTCACAACAGAGCATATGGATTATCGTTATCTTCGTATCAGGGTCAGGGCGTTTTTGAGGAGCTTGGCCGTCCCCAACTTGATCGGATCTACTCCTCTCTCAAGGCTTCCCTCCGGATGCGGGCTGAAGACCACGACCACCCCATCACCATAGGTTGAGCACACTATGGCCGCGTATTCCTCATCATATCTCGCTATGACCTCAACCCCCTTACCCGGCTTCATGTATGGCCCATTCTGATACCATATCGACATCGTCTTTGGACAGCCTTCAGTAAGTGGATGGCTCATGTTCGTTATAGTTATCTTAGCCAAGCCCATCCCCCTCCTCCTAACATTCACTATGTCTATTATTCCCAAGCCCCTTGGACGCCCCTCCACCTCAACCCTCTCGGCGGCGATGTATGCGCCCGCGCAGATCCCAATATAGAGTCCACCCCTCTTAACAAACTCCCTGATCTCCCTAAACCCATCCTCCCCTAGGGTTGAGACATAGGTGGCGGTGTATCCGCCTGGGATTATGAGGGCTGAGCAATCCATTAATCCGCCGCTCTCGATGAAGCTCTCATCGACCTCGCGGTAAGAGATTCCAAGCCTCTCTAAGGCATGTTCGACATCGCTTGCTAGAACCGCTCCAGAGCCTGCATAGACGCAGACCTCGTGACGGCTATGGATGCGAGGCCTCTTCCCAAGGCTTAGAAATAGGAGCCCTATGGTGAGGGCCGATCCTATAAGACAGATCGTTAAGAGCTTGATCCACGAGCTCATCATCTATCAATCATATCTCGATCCAGGTTCGTGATAAATCTTAGAGCGCTCATTTCCGCGAGCCTTCAGAGATCCTCTTCAAGATCTCGACGACCTCCTCGTCTGATAGATCGCGCCATTCACGATAGGCATCTGCAACGGCGAAGAATGGGCCGCTCCTGATATTCAGGCAAAGTATCTTATCCACCTCCCTTGAGACGAGTTCTATGGCAGCCGTCGAGGCTGTTGGGACGGCGACGACCACTCTCCTCGGATTTCTCTTCCTAGTCGATCTTATGGCCGCGAGCATCGTGTATCCTGAGGCCAGTCCATCATCTATGAGGATCGCGGTCTTACCTCTTATCTCCAGCATGGGCTTAACCCTCCGAAACTTCTCAGACCTATCTCTAACTCTTCTTAGGGTCTTCTCGGCGACCTCCTCGACGACCTCTTGGCTTAATCCCAATCGTTTAACGAGCCTCTCATTCAAGACGATCTCGCCATCCGATGAGATCGCCCCGAAGCCGGCTTCAGGATCCCATGGTATCTGAAGCTTCCTAACGATCACGATATCCATCGGAATATTCAATCTACATGAGATCTCATATCCTACAGGTATTCCGCCCGCGGGTATCGCTAGGAGAATCGCATCCCCTAATGATAGATTTCTCTTGAGCATTTCAGCGAGGAGTTCACCGGCGTGAAATCTATCCCTGAAGACGTGGAGACGCTCCTTGAGATCATCATCGAAGATAACCTCGCCCATAATCTTCTCCAACCAATCTACGATATGATCTCTATTTAATTTGATGTTAAGTCATTTTCATGACAAAGCTTTGATGCGAGGCCGATAACCTTGCGAATAGAGTCTTTGGGATGTTTAAGCCTCATCATGAGGAGCGTTATCGTTCTCCCTCATATCTTTCAAGCTTGAACTCGCAGTAAGGTTCTCCGGTTGCTGCGCATCTTATCTCCTCGCATGCTAGCTTTATCCCTAGGAGTTCTTGAAAGACTCCGACGAGGAACCCGCAGAGGAAGTGGCAGACGGGTCTCTCAGATCTCCCATATCCCTCCGCTATGAATGAGCTGCTCAGCTTGATGACCCCGCCTCTCTCAGGATCTATCTTGGCCTCCTCAAGCTTAAACCATCCACAACCTCTTGAACCATAAAACTCGGCCCACCTCTTCATGAAGTCCTCTCTTCCCCATTTCTCGAGTAGGATTTGGGTTGAGCTTGTCCCAGCCCTTATCCCAGCCTCGTAGAGGACTGCGTCGGCCTCCTCTCCAAGCACAGCCTCTACACTCTTCTGAAGGTCTACGAGGGTTCCTCCACGCATAATGATCACCCGGACCCCGAGCTGCCTTATCTCGGCACTATCTCTCACCCTCTCAAGCTCATAGCCCTCATCCATCCTCGAGCCACCACCCACGCTAAACCCTCTTCAGCATTTAATCTTTAGTTGCTTTAACCTTGAATGGAAATCGAGGAGAAGTTTAACGACCTCGTTTTCTCGGTTTAGCCGATAGGCGTAGATATTCTTCCCAACCCTTATCTGCTCGACCAGTCGATCCTCCACGAGCCTCGGCAACACCCTAGCCACGCTCCCAGGATTCTTTTCAAGGAGCCTCGCGACCTCTCTCAGATTCATCAGTCTATCGGGGTTCTCGATGAAGAGCTCTAGCACGAGAAGCCTTATCGACGGACCAAAGAGCTTATTCAGCGCGCCCAAACTCGAGGATTAGATGGTCTGGGAGCAATATAAACGTAACGTTCGTTAAAATTCTTGTTCAAATGTTGCATTTATGAAACATTTATATTGTAGCCATCTCACCAATAGGACGGCGAAGTAGGGGTGCAAGTGGATCGAATGAATACGGTGGTTGTAAGGCGTTCAAGAGGCTTGAGGAACCTCAACCTCATCCGAGGGATTGGTCAGGAGAAGATTCTGCCCCTGGCCTTCATAGCCCTCGCCGCAATCTCCATATGTATTGGGGTTCTGGGAGGTTTTTGGGAGATTAAGCTCGGTTGGAGCGGATATGAGGAAGTCGATGGAGCCCATTATAGCTATCTCCTATTCACGGGATCTTTTTCGAGGCAGATAATCGTGAATGAGGGGAGATTCCTAGTCCTCTACTATGATGTCGTGGTCGATCGGGGAAGCCTTACCATAAGCCTGGTCAAGATTCCGGGCCAAACCCTATGGAGCCAGAGGTTTGACGAAAACTCCTCAGGCTCGATTAGGATCGCATTGAACGGCAGAGGCATTTACTCGATCGTGGTTCGGGGTAGGGGTGCGAGAGGCGGGTTCGACTTGAGGTGGGAGGTAAGCTAGATGGACTACGCGGTGATCTTAGAATCCGTCTCGAAGAGGTTTGGGGAGGTTTGGGCGGTGAGGGATCTAAGCCTGAGGATCGAGCATGGGAGGGTCTACGGATTACTCGGCCCAAATGGGTCTGGGAAGTCCACGACGATGAAGATGATCTTGGGGCTGGTGAAGCCCGACTCCGGTAAGATCCTAGTTGATGGGATAGATGTCTCCAAGAACCCGGTTGAGGTTAGGAGGATGATCGGATATGTCCCGGAGACCCCGAGGCTCTACGACTACCTAACCGGGATCGAATACCTAGACTTCATTGGAGAGGCTTATGGGATGAGCCCAGAGGAGAGGAAGAAGAGGATCGAGGAGTTCTTGGAGGCATTCGAGCTCAAGGGTAGGGAGAATGAGCTGATAAGTGGATACTCGAAGGGGATGAAGCAGAAGATAGCCCTGATAGCAGCCCTCATCCACAGGCCGAGGATCCTCGTATTAGATGAGCCGCTAAGCGGGTTGGATCCGAGGTCTGCGAGGATAGTCAAGGATCTGATACACGAGCTAGCCGAGGATGGCGTGACGACGATCTTCAGCACCCACATCTTGGAGATAGCCGACGCAGTCTGCGACGAGCTCGCGATAATGTATGAGGGTAGGAAGATAGCCGAGGGCAGGCCCGATGAGCTTAAGCGGATGGCTGGGGAGAGCGGATCGACCCTCGAGGAAGTCTTCTTGAAGCTTACTGGAGCAGAGGACGTTAAGGAGATCGTGGAAGCCTTGGTGGATTAGAGATGAATCTCAGGCTCGTGTTCAAATTCGCGTCGATCCTATGCCTCTCATCGGCCAGGGCCAGGTCTAGGAAGCCCAAGAGCTTGAAGAACCTGATATACACATCGATCGCCCTCACCCTAGCCGCGGCCATGCTCTCATATCTCATCGGGCTTAACCTTTCTGGAAATCTTACCATAATCCAGATCGTTGTTCAGCTCATATCCTTGCTACCTCTACTCACGCTCGTGATAGTCCTCTACTATGGCTTGATGTTCGAGCTATACTCTGGATACAGTCAATCCTTCATCCACGCCGCGAACTGGCTCCCAATAACTCCAACCGAATACGTCATGGCCTCAAGCCTCTCAACGATCTTCTTCACCCTCCCAACCCTACTCCCACTTCTAGGAGGGCTGCTAACCATATCGCTGACCCTCGGCCTAGCATCCATCTACGTATTCGCCGCGGCGATGTCGACCCTAGGAGCTCTAATGGGAGGGGTCTTGGTCGAGATCTTGAAGACGCTGATCGAGAGGGCGGCGACATCGATCTCACGGAGGAGCGGCAGGCTAACGCTCCCCCTAAGGCTCACGGCCACGATCCTGATCATAGTGGTCTTCGCCTGTATAGGGAACTCGAGGATCCTGATAAGCTATCTGGGCACGATCCCCGAGATCATACAAGCCGGTTGGATGATCCCAATCTTCTGGCCATCCCTGGCGATTATACAGCTCACTCAATCGAACCCGCTCCCAGCCACAGGCTTCACGGCCACGAGCATCATCCTCCTAGGAGCCCTCTTCGAGGCCGGAGCCCATCTCAGGGGGAGGTATTGGGTTCCAGTCGAGCCGACGATAAGGCTTGGTCCAAGTAAATACGTTCCAAGGAGGGGATTGCTTGGGAGGCTTGGCCTATCTCCCGGTGAGGCCGCCGTCGCTAGGAAGGAGCTTAAGATGTTCTTTAGGAGGAGGGACACGGCCGGCCTCCTAGCCCTACCCATAATCTTCATAATCATGCCGTTCCTCTATGGCTGGCAGCAGACGATAGATCCATTAAACTTGTTGGTTCAAGCTCTTATGGGATGCATCCTATTCTCGCTTCTAGCCTCATCGACCTCGATAGGTAGGGAGAGGGATGGATTCGCAAACCTCCTAATCGCCCCGATAGATCCGAGGGAGATCTTGAAGGGGAAGCTTATAGCCTCGATAATCCTGTCAACCGCTCCAACCACGATCATCCTATCGATCATAAGCCTAATCTTGGGGTTGAGGTTAGAGGCCATGATTGCTCTCTTAGCCGCCAGCTATGTCGGGATGATTGAGACGGCGGCGATAGGCTTGATCTTCGGGTCGAGGTATCCGGACTTCACAACCGCTCCGAGGGCTAGGTCGATAACCCGCATGGGCTTGCTCCTATCCATGATTGCTTCAGCCGTGGCCGTCGCCCTCACCTGGTTCCCCCTCATAATCTACAAGCTCCTCCATCCGGAGTTTCTATCGATTTATTCCGCTCTAGCGGTGACTATGATCATCGGATCTATCATCACGATCATAGCCTACAAATTAGCTTTGCAAAGCATTAGAGAACTCTGCATCTCTCAAGGCGACCTGCTATGACCTCTTCGAGAACCCGGTTAGCCATCCTGTTGATGATCATCTGCATGATTTTGAGCTTGGTGATAGGCATAGGCTCCTTGATCTCCACAAGTGCTCGGCTCAGAAGCGAGCTTATCACCGCCTTCTCCGCCCCAACCCTCCTAGTCACATTTCTAGATCCCATAGCCATGGTCCTAGAGTTCACGGCCGTGATCCTGGTCTTCGCCGAGTCTAGGAGGATTGGCGGGCTTCATAGAATCCTGGCCTCACTCGCCCTCGGATTCCTGATAGCTTGGCTTATCCTAAACTTTGGAGCATTCCTCCCAGCATCCCTCATTGGTCTCTCAACGGGATCGATTGAGGCTGTTAGGCTCGGTCTCATCATAAAATCCTCCGCCGCAATCCTCCAATACCTAATACCCCTGTTCCTAATCTATGGGGTCGCCGAACCCCGTGAGAGGAGGATCTCGATCCCGGCCTCGATCCTAACGGTGGCCGGAAACTTTCTCTTAACATTCCTACCAATATGGTCCGTCAAGATCGTCCCGACAAGCCTCGCCGGTGGAGCGCGAATATATAGGCCATTAATCGAGGTAAACTATCTGAGCCAACCATACCTAACCCTACTGATAATAGGATACCTCGGCGGAATCCTTTACCTAACAGCCTACATCTCAACATACATCAAGCTGAGATCGCTGCAATAGGCCATCGCGATCGACCCAAACCACACCCTATGTTTAGGATTTGCCCGTGAGACATTTGGAGATATCCCTGATGTTCTGGGATATTATTGCGGAAAATTTGAATGATCAGCGTGGAATACTACCAGCACCTTGACCATAGTCTAAAACTTTTTTTCAAAAAACACGTATTTTCTTACGAATTTTTTGTACTGGGTATTTATTGCTGATTTCCTCAGCTCGATCCAATGTACGAGAAAAAGAGAAAAAATAGAGAGAAAGGAAATAGTTTGCTGCCAATAGCTTTGCTGATAGGACTTGTTATAACGATAGGTTTCAGCTTTCTTCCAAGGATAATCGATCCATGGGTTAATGCAAACCTCGTCAAAGAAGAATTGTCGATCGACATGCCTCTGGGAAGATATTTATCCAATGTCTGGGATGAACCGAATGTAATAGTCGCGCTACATGGCTACTCTCATACGACTCCAAATGGAGATGATAATGCCGAATTTTATAGCGAGAGCGAAGAAATCCCGACAAGCTATATCGAGGACCATGTGGAGAGGGCGATGACGGTGTTCAACTCCCTCGGCATAAAGGAGTATCTCTTTGAACCTCCTGGATTTGCCTGGGATGAAAGGCTTGTTAAGATTTTGAAGGAGAAGGGATTCACAGTTTTGGAAGGCGAGGTTCATGGAAGGATTCCTACAGAGGTGGCTTACTCGGTAAGGCCCATGAGATTTATACTTGCGATAAGAAAATTAAATGGATCCCTCGGATCAAAAGGCGAAGAGATCCTAAATGTCTTATCCCCAAAGGCTCAAACCGTTGGAGAGACTGTTGAGAAGAGTCTCATGATCAAAATCGTCGACGCGGAATATACATGGAATTGGAGATATATGACCGATTTTGAAGTTCCAAGATACGAAGAGGCTTTAAGGAATTTGAAGTCGGATAACCCGACGAGAATAATCCTACACTATCCCGATCTAAACGAATTCACCAAGAGATTCTTAGAGGAGGCCGTGAAGATGCCGTCGGTTAAGATTATAAGATGTGACGACATCAAATCGGATTCCGATCTGAGTAAAATCGATTGGCTAATAGATCTTGGAAAGAGAAATAATGTGTTCGTCGAGTTAGTGGTGGTTCCTACAGTAGTTCCCTCGATAGCGCCATGGGCCAGGACCCTCATCCATGTATCCTGGTATCTC
>Ga0209410_1000638_pt1 | contig 16403 bp, 12 predicted proteins | sample Mar14436cmmetaG_FD_184135 | JGI IMG/M metagenome (GOLD analysis project Ga0209410, IMG submission 184135) | Marine hydrothermal vent microbial communities from Guaymas Basin, Gulf of California to study Microbial Dark Matter (Phase II) - Marker... ... | reverse complement strand
CACCGCCCTCGCCTTCTCTTCCCTCGTAGCCATGATCTTGGGACCCGTATCCAAGAAGGCGCGCCTCGCACCTGAAGTGGTCATAGGGATAATGTTCTCCTTGACCATGGGGTTGGGTTTCATCTTTCTAAACTTCACGCCGGGAGTTGCGGCTACGCAACAGGCCCTCAGCATCCTCTGGGGTAGCATCTTCTCGGTGTCCATCGATGACATAATCTTGCTGGGCCTCTTAACTTTCTTCATAGTCCTTCTCTTAACTCTCTTCTTCAAGGAATTTCAGGCCTTAATGTTCAATAGGAAGATGGCTGAGGCTTCAGGAATAAATACGGATCTCTTCTACTTCCTCATCCTCTTCCTGATAGGGATCACAGTGGCCTTCTCCTTAAAGCTCGTCGGGGGCCTCCTAGTCTTCGCCTTGATCGTGAACCCGGCGTCCTCAGCCCTCCAGTTCATGTACGACATAAAGAAGGTTATGGTTGCGTCTCCTATAATCGGGGCGGCGACGTGTCTCCTCGGCTTCTACCTCTCACTCCTCGTGAACTTCCCGATAGGCTCATCCATAATCATAGTCTCCTCTTTCGTCTTCTGCCTTTCCGTCGCGTTTTCCCCAAAGAGGAGGAGGGGATGACTTGGAGGGCCGCCGAGAATTTGAAGTCGCCCTCTCTCGGCTTGATAAGTACTCAACGTCATAGATGCGAAAGGCTTAAATCAGTAATACTAAATAAAAAGTTGTAACACTATAAAGGGAGCGGACATCTTGAACCGCATAGTAAAGGGGAGCCTAATAGCATTCACATCCATCCTAGTGGTTCTCAGTCTACTCTCCTCGCCTTCTGTGGCAAGCCCTAACGACGAGAAGCCCATAATCGTCTGCACAACCACGATACTCTCCTCCTTCGTGGAACAGATAGGAGGAAACTACGTGACTGTGGAGGCTATAGTCCCGCCTGGGATCTGCCCAGCCCACTACGACGTCACACCGAGCGCCGTCCACGCGGTGAGCACAGCCTCGCTGGTCCTCTACGCCGGCTTCGAGCCGTGGCTGGAAAGCTTAGTCAACGCCTCCGGAAACGTGAACGTAACCCTACTGCAGGTAGGTGGGCCTTGGCACCCCTACACGGCCGCACTGAAGTACGTAAGGAGGATAAGGGACGCCTTGAAAGAGGTGATGCCGGAGCACGCCAGCTACTTTGAAGAAAGAGCACGCGCCGTGGAGGAGGAGATAAACGCAACGGCCAACGAGATTGCGGCGAATGCCACACTCCTAAGGGTCAACGAGGTCAAGGTTATATGTATGCAGTGGCAGAAAGCGTTCGTCGAGTGGCTCGGCTTCAATGTTGTAGCAACTTACAAGCCTCCGGAGCGGATGAGCACAAGCGAAATACTGGAGTTAACTGCCACCGCGAAGAGGGAGGGAGTAGCCTTGGTGATCGATAACCTGCCGAGCGGATACAAGTTCGGGGCGAAGCTGGCCGCCGATATAGGCGCCCAACATGTAGTTCTCACAAACTTCCCGGGAGCGATCCCCGGAACCGAGACCTACGCCAAGATGATCAAGTACAATGCGAGGCAGCTCTTCGAGGCAGTCAAGAGGCACAGGATGGTTCAGGGTGAAATAAAGGACTTGACGGAGGCGCTCAACAACGCGAACACTCAGGTGAAAATACTCTCAGCCACAACCGTTATCTTTGTAGTGACGACCGTTGTGGAAGCAATCATCATCTATAAACGGAAGAGCGAATAAACCTCTATAGAGAGCCAAAAAGGAAATATCCACGCGCCACCTATTTTTTAATGGTGTTTAGGGCGAAATGAAAACCGAGAGGTTCAGCGTCTCGATCAACCGTGAACTCCTAGAGAAGTTCGACAAAGCCATAAGGGAGAGGAAGTACCGGAACCGTTCCAAGGCTATAAGGGACCTAATAAGGGAGTTCCTCATCGAGAGGGAGTGGGAGAGGGCGGAGGGAGAAGTTATGGGCGCCTTGACGCTTCTTTACAGCCACGAGGTAGGTAACGTCACCGAAAGACTATTGAAGATTCAGCATGAAAGGTGCGGGAACATAATCTCAACGATGCACATCCACATAGACAGGCATAACTGCATGGAGATAATCGCGATTAGGGGGCTCCCACAAGAGGTTAGAGAGATAGCGGACAGCCTCATCAGCTGTAGAGGCGTGAAATATGGCAAGCTCGTGATGAGCTCCTTGGGGAAGGAGATCGCCTGAATCCTCGCTACCAGTTCGGGGTTTAACGCTTAACGTTTCGTCCCTTCTACTAGGGAAAAGAGATAAATGTTTAATAGCACGTTAGGTAGTTACCCGTATGGGATGATGGCTATGGGAAGCGAATTAGCGCTCTTAGGAGGACCGAAAGCTGTTCAAAGCGATCCCGGAGACATCTTCAAGTGGCCCATCGTGACCAAGGAGATCGAGGAAGCCGTCTTGGAGGTTCTCAGGGCGGGGAAGATGTCAGGAATCGACGTTACGGAACAGTTCGAGAAGGAGTTCGCTGAGTGGCTCGGCGTGAAGTACGCGCTCGGCCACAACACTGGGACAGCCGCCCTGCACGGAGCCATGTTCGGGGTCGGCATAGGCCACGGAGACGAGATCATCTGCCCAAGCATCACTTATTGGGCGTCGTGCTTACAGGTCTTCTCCCTCGGCGGAACGGTGGTCTTCGCGGACATCGACCCTGAAACCCTCTGCATCGACCCCAAAGACATCGAGAAACGGATCACCCCCAGAACGAAGGCGATCATGGTCGTCCATTACTGCGCTATGCCCGCCGACATGGACGCGATCATGAAGATAGCCGAAGAACACGAGTTGAAAGTGATCGAGGACGTCTCCCACGCCCACGGCGCCCTCTATAAAGGCCGCATGGTCGGAACCTTCGGAGACGCGGCAGGCTTCTCCCTAATGTCAGGTAAGTCCCTGCCATGCGGAGAAGGCGGGATCATGACCACGAACGACAGGAGGGTATACGAGAGGGCGATCGCCTTCGGCCACTACGTACGCCACGATCAGCTCACCTTCGAGGACCTCAAGGCTGGAGCCGGCTTACCTTGGGGAGGATACAAGTACCGGATGAACCAGCTCACCTCCGCCATGTGCAGAGTTCAGTTAAAGTATTACCCCAAACTGATGGAAGAGATAGATAAAGCCATGAACTACTTCTGGGACCTCTTGGAGGGGGTTCCGGGAATAAGGGCTCATAGGCCTCCGAAGGGTTCGGGCACGACTAAAGGAGGATGGTACGCTCCAAAAGGCCTCTACCGACCGGAAGAGCTGGGAGGCCTCTCCATCCAGAGGTTCTGTGAGGCCGTGAGGGCTGAAGGAGCCCCCTGCACCCCCGGATGCAACCGCGCATTGCATCTCCACCCCGTCTTCAACACGATAGACGTTTACCGCCAAGGGAAACCGACTAGGATCGCCAACTCCCCGCCCGGAGTCGATGTCAGACAGCCTCCTGGAAGCCTCCCAGTCTCGGAGAGCATACAAGAACGCGTCTTCTCCGTTCCGTGGTTCAAACATTACAGAAAAGAGATTATAGAAGAGTACGCCGAAGCCTTCAAGAAAGTCGCCGAGAACTATGAGGACCTCCTACCGGGCGACAAGAAGAAGGGAGGCCCTCTAGGCGGGTGGGGAATGACCCGGATGATAAGCCATCCTTAAATTCCCTCCTCTCTTTTTCTTTGTGATTCTTGTTGGTGGTTGCAGTGGAGTTCGGAATCTCACTGTGGAGTATGGGGAGGAACCCCGCGGAATCTTTGAAGCGTGCAGCCGAAGCTGGTTTCAGGTATGTGGAGGTATGGACTGAGCCCTACGAAGAATTCGAAGGTAGGGTAGACGAACTTGTCCGGGCTATAGACAAGTACGGCGTGAAGGCATACTCTCTACACGCCCCCTTCTTTGGGCTTGACATATCCGCCATCGATGAGGACGTTCGGAGGAGATCGCTTGAGAAGGTTCTCCGCTCGTTAGAGATCGCTGAGAGGCTCGGCTGCAGTTGTTTCATAATCCACCCAAGCTCAAAGAGCTACCGTCGCAAGGAAGACTATGAGAAGGCCAAGCTCATGCTCCTGAAATCCGTCGAGGAGATCGAGAAAGCATCTTCAGGTCACGGGGTGCGCGTGTCCCTTGAGAACATGCTTGCGCCTCGGGAGGGTTTCAGGGTTGGAACGAGCGTGGCCGAGCTCAGGGAGATCGCGGAGAAAGTCTCTCTCGGAGAGGTTGGCATCTGCCTCGACACAGGGCACACCAACTACAACGGTTTAGAAGTAGCTGAAGAGGTCAGGGAGGCCGGAGACTTGTTAGCGGCTCTCCACATAAACGACAACGATGGGAGCGGAGACCAGCACTTGGTTCCGGGGGAGGGAACCATAGACTGGCACAGTTTCCTCGAAGCCCTAAAAGATACAGGTTACGACGGGCTCCTCATGTTCGAGATATACGGCGGAGACCAACCCGAAGAAAGGCTGAACAAAAGCTACCAAACAGCCTTGAAGATGCTCAAGGAGCTCTCTTCATTATAACCGAAAGAACAAGGCTATATAATCCTGAATCCTGAGGTGGTTGGTTTTGTTGTGGCGGGCCGGGGCAGATTCATACCTAAATGGGTTCAAGTCAAGAGTATATGGATCGCCCGTTACTAACCGTTGGGCATGACAGATTCAAAATACTTACCTTTAAAAGGTCGAAGATTGTAATGAGGAAAACTGCGGCCGTCGTGGATCTCAGTCACCTGTTAAAGTGCACTCCAGTACGTGCTTCCCCTCCTGTAAGGATAGCATCTGGAATATCTAGGTCCACAAAGCTGGAGAATAAGCCTCTCCTGCCTCAACTCAACCAACCTTACAAACCCACTGCGCGAATACCCATCAGAATGCTCTATGAGAACCTAAAGATCTATACACTCTTTCAGACTTACTCTCACCTCCACCGTGTCGTATGCGCAGCACAGAAGAGGCCGAGAGTAGGCCTAAAAAGTAACCTACAATCGCACACCACAAAAATTTTTAAACTATAATCAAATGATCAAGTTTCTGGTGGGGATTTATGGGTAAGGTTGAGGGTAGAGGAGTATGGGTTCACGCAGTTTGGAGCAGAGATCCTGACAAGGGTGTTGAGGAGGTTAAGGAAGATGTACAGTTAATGGCTGAAACCAACTTTAACTTCATAATGCCCTACGTCAAATCTGGTAGCACAGCGAACTACAGGAGCAGAATTGTTCCAGTATTGAACTACGAGAAGTGGGACCCTCTCGAAGTGATTGTTGAGGAAGCCCATAGAATGGGGCTTAAAGTTTATCCTGTTACATGCACATTGGCTGATGGAGGATTCAGGCTCGGCGAGAACCTTAAAAGGCATCCTGACTGGGCTATGGTTACTAAGGACGGTAGAAGGATCGGTTGGGCTGACCCCGGTAAGCCTGAAGTTAAGGAGTACGAGGTAAGCATTGCCCGTGAGATTCTTGGAAACTATGATGTTGACGGTTTGATCCTTGATTATCCCCGTTTCCCTGAGAGAGATTACGGTGAGACATGCTACTGCGAATATTGCCGTAAGCGCTTCGAGGAGGAGTACGGTGTAGACCCTAAGACTCTAGGTGTGAAGGGGGAGCTTGCTGAGAAGTGGGATGACTGGAGGAGGAAGCAGGTTACGGACATGGTGAAGGAGATCAGCGTGGAGGTTCATAAAAAGACTGGAGCCATCCTCGGAGCATACTTCTACGCTGGGCTCACGAACAGGTACTACTTATTCCAAGACTGGCCTGCCTGGATCAAGAGAGGATACCTAGACATAGCGTTGCCTTCAGGAAGCTTCTACGAGTATGCTTCAGCTAACATGTCTCTCCTGAGGAGGACATGCCTATACTATAGGCGTAGTGTAGGAGGGCTTGTTCCAACCTACGTTACCATCCACATTACGAGTTCAGGAGGAGTCTTGAAGCCTGGAGAGCTTTATAGAGCCATCCTTGTAGTCAGGGAATCCGGTATGGACGGCGTAAGCTTATTCGACTGGGAGTCTATGGAGCCTAAGACTGGAATATACTCTTTCATGGGGTGGAACCCCTTCTACGCCGAAGCTAGAAGAGCTTTCAGCGAGAAGACTGAGCTGCCAACGGTCAGGGTATGAGCCCCTTCCGTCCTCCTCAAGACCTCCATCACGGTGTACATGCGTCTGGAGCCGACTGGTGCTAGGCCCACCTTTATCCCTCTCCTCTTGAGTATTCCCTTATCTCTTTTCTGTGCGTTATGCTGAGTCTACGTGAACCTTTAACCGTTGAATAGTACTCCTCTTGATTCTCGGATATTTGAAGCGGTTCTTCCCGTTTGGAAGGAAAGCCTTCCTTACACCTCGTTTTGCTAAAAATCTTTGCTTTGTGGGTCAACGTGGATTTTATGTTTTCTCCTAGCACATCCTCGTCTTCCCTCGGAATCAACTGGAATTTCTGATTAAAAACGGGTTCCTTCCATCTCGAGTAACCTTTTCTTAACTTCCTTTCCCAAAGGATAGAAGCCCATTAAGGTTCCTCTCTTCGTTAAGAGTCTATGGCATGGAATCAAGACTTGGAGGGGATTCCTTAAGAGCGTGATCAGCATCTCACTATATTTTGTTCCAGCCCTCCTCGATAGTTCGCTGTAGGTTATGGTCTCGCCGTGTGGAACCTTAGTAAGCTCAACGTAAACCCTTCTGTTCCTATACTTTATCTCTGGAAGACGAAACCTTTCACCTTCGATCAAGACTTCCCCTAAGTTTATCCGCAAGCCACCTTCAAGGCTCCGTGAAGTCAATATCTTCCCTTTAAGTAGATGGTAATCCATGATCCTTTTCAGATGATCCACGGCTTTATTCTCTGAGTAGTGCCACGCATACGCGACAACGTCGTCATTCCACAATAGAAACTTAACAAAGACCTCTCTCCCAAGAATCTCTTTTAAGCTACCCATTCTTGATCACCAGCCAAGGCTACCACGCTTAACCCTTCCCTCTCATAAGCTCCTTCAAGAATACCAGATAAATCTATCACAAGTACTCATCTTGATCGATCCTCTTCGTCCACTCGCAGTTTACGAAACCAAGCAAAAAAACTTCATGGACGTGACATCTTAAGACTACAGTTGTACCGGCCACATAGATGATGCCATAAGCGAAATGTCAGTGGCTATTTATTTTGATGATATCTGATGTTTTTGAATATTCTGCCGACTCGGCTTTTACCGTCTTCTGTTAAAATAAAGTTTTCACCCTTTTTAATTATGAATTTTTCCTCCAGTAATGGTTTGATTAGATTGTCAAATTCCTTTTCAAAATCAAATCCTTTCCCAAGGGCAAATCTGAACTCGCCTAGTATGGGAGTATACTTCGGTTTGAAGGTTCTTTCCAACGAATTGATTAATTCTTCTTTTGTGTTTAGATAATCTTCTTTGATCGAATATAGTATCCAGGTTCTGAAGGTCTCTAGCTTACTTAAATGCCAGTGTTTTTCGAGTGGTATTTCATATTTGGAGAAGTCGGTTTCTTCTCCCTTGATGGAAGAGAGAGCCTCTTTTGACAATTCGAACCCGTCTATTAGAATTCTAGTGGCAACAAAAGCACCGATTAACGCATCGACGGAGTGTATTCCGGAGACTGAGAAGAAGGCTCCTACGATGACTGCGGATGCAACATAGATGTGGTTCTTGGAGTCAATCGACTGCGAAATAAGTGCTAAACTTCCATTGCTTTTTCCTACATAACGTTGATAAAAATGCAGAACAGCCGCCGCTACAAGTGCTATCCCTTCAACCGCAACAACTAGGTAAGGCAGTGATATTGGCGGTGTTGTCGCGTTTATAGCATCTATGATCTTGGTCACTGATTCATATCCAACACTAATGGCGGTTATAAACATCATCGAAATGATAATCAAGGTTCCCAAGAATTCCTTTTTGAACTTTATTCCAGCCCATACAACGGAAGCCGAAACCGTATCTACAGCAGCATCTGCGCCATCTGCAATTAAGCCGACGCTGGCGCTGAAGAAACCGGCTAAGAGTTTCATTACAGCCAGAGAGAAATCAGCAATAACCGTGTTTCTTGCGGCTGCTGTTGGGCTTAACAATTTGTTTCTAATGGAGATTGCGGCTTTTTCCATCTCCTTTGCGCTTTTTTCAGCTTCTTCTTTCCCTTTTTCAGTTAGTTCATACTTGTCTTCTTCATTTAGCTTTAGCATGCCCTGTTCAATTAGGCCTTCGCATTCCAGCCTGACGTTAATTTGTTGTTCATGTTTTTCACGCCATTTTTTCATCCTTGCAGAATAATCCTCTTTTAGGCGATATCCAAACAGAGAGAGAAAACTAAATACCTTTTTCTCCACTTCCTCATGTAGACCATACCCAAATCCGTGAAAATGATAGACAAAGGCAAAGGTTCTCTCTTCCAACTCTTTTAAACTCAACGAACCCTCTTTCAGTAAAGCCGTCAGAATATATTTTTGGAAGTTACTTCGCCGATGTTTTCTAACTCTTTTCAAATTTAAACACTCTGCCAGCTTTCTCTCTGAAGGAAAACAAGCCGTTCTTGGTCACGGTGTCTAACAATTTCTTTTCTGACCACCATGACCTCTGAATAGATAAAACTCCACTCGCTTTTAGAACACGGTGCATCTCCCTCATAACCGCACCCACATCATCTAACGCATGAATGACGCCGAAAAGAAAGGCTACGTCAATGCTCTCGTCTGGCAAACCTGTCTCACGGGCATCGGCAAGCATAACCTCGACGTTCTTTAAGCCCTTCTCCTCGATTTTACGTCGCACGGTCTCAACTGCCACCGGGTTAACATCCAGCGCATATACCCTTCCTCTCTCTCCAACTATCTTTGCCGCTGGAATCGTGAAAAAACCGGGACCGCATCCAACCTCCAGCACCTTCTGTCCGGGCTTAAGTCCCGCCGAATTCAAAAGCTTGTAGGGATTCACAAACAAACCATATAGAGTGTCGTGAACGAAAGATATCATTTTAAAATGAACTCTATCATATATGGACGTTTCACTTCTCTCCTTTTTCAAAGTCTATGTTTATGTCTTCCAGTTTGAACCATCTAACGCTATGTTAAAAGGATTCTCTGTTTTAGATTTATATAGTTAATGTAGTTTTTTACGAAAATCAAGGAGCAACTTGACGAGTTTTTGGTTGAGGCGGTAGGCGTAGATAACTTTACCTACCTTGTGCTGCTCCAAAAACCCTCCCTGATAAGGCGCGGCATCACCCGAGAGATTCTTGTTCACCCTTCTCGCAATCTCCCTCAAATTCAGAGCCTTACCTCAAGCTTAGGAGGCTTGTGATGCCTAAAAGCGTGAGCCGGGAGATCGACGAGCTCGTCAGGAGGCGCGTAGCCGAGCTCGAGGGCTGGGGATACGACGCGTTTTGGGGAAGCTGGCTACGAAGCCCTCTTGGTTTCATGCTCTAAGATCTTGACGAATTCCTCGGTCACCTCATGCCATTCATCAAACTCTTCCTCAATCCTATCTCTAGGATATTTTCCATCGTGGAAGTCCTTTATGTGCGGCACGTTGATGAACTCTTTAAACCGTCTATTATAGGGTAATGCTGCTTGGAGTTCCGGTGAACCCGGATGGGCTTGCATGCCCAAGATTCACGGTTAGAGATCTTACCCGGCCCTCGCTCAGCAGAAACCTTAACCACCATTGCTATCCCATTCTCACAGCCTTCCAAAAGCATAACCTCAGAGGTGAGCCTTGTAGAGTTAAAGCGTAGGCTCGACGAGGCAGAGGTTAAACTTTAGAAGGCTACACCCTGGTTGAGGCCCGTTTCAACCTCGAATGTTTTTGCTTAGGTATATTGCGGACTAAACCTCCACAACTTCGAAACCTACAATCTCCCCCAGATCCTTCAGATCTTCTATGTAGTCTCCATAGACCATTGCAAGGTGATGGCCAAAGTCCATCTCCTTGTGGAAAAGCTCCACCGCATCCGGGACTCTTATTTCGGCTCTTAAGCTGCATCCAACCATGTCGAACCCGCCGCATCCAACGATCTCTCCCTTTGTGACGAGAAGTTTGGTCGCTGTTGGGTTGAACCTCGCCAGTGTTACGGTTTCTCCCTTATCTCTCGAGAAGTCGTAACGTATTGTTGCACCCCACCCTCCAACCGTAAAGTTTCTTATCTCGTATGGAAGATCAGGCTTTTCTAAACCTTTCATCTTTAATCCGGGAACGTCATGATGTAGAGCTATAATGTTTTCTTTTTCGTCTATCATGTAAGAGTTTCCCATGAAAGCCGACTTTTTCGACAAATACATCAAGATGGTCATAGCTAAGAGAACATTTACGTCTCCCTCACATGCAGACGGGAACCCCTCATCCTTTAGGAGCGAATGCGCCAAACAGAACGTTACTTTCCTCTCGGCGGGTATTCTCTTGACACACAGTTCAAAGCACGGTATAACGAATGAGTTGCAGCCGTACCTCTTCATCAGATTCTTAACTGCAAGATAGAAATTAACCGATTGAAGGACGTACCTCTTCTCCATATGAACCCTATCTGCCTTTTTAATCAATCTCTCAGTTATCTCCTCAGCCCTCTTCTGCTCGGATTCACTGTTTAAGACTCTATCCATCTCCTCGAAAACCTCATTCGAGGATACACATTTATAGTCTATTCCAAACCTAGACTTCACATCCTCCATGTTCCACACGCTACTAACAACACCGACGGGCAGCATGCCTCCGTCAGAAACTATGAGAATCCTAGTTTGACGCAGACCCTTCCTAACCCTTAAAAGCGATATGAAACGATTCAACTCGTCCAAGTTAATGAACGCGTAGCCTTCCATTCCTCGAGCTCTGAGATATGCCGATATATCTACGCTCGCCACTTGGCCGAGCATCGCCACGGGTTTCCCGTATCGACGGGCTATCTCAATTGAAGGATACTGAGCTAATCCAGAACGCGCTATAAGAAACAAGTCTACCTCATTAGAGATGGAATCTAGCTTTTTTAATTCCTCCTTGGGAATTACCCAGTCTTCACCCCATTCAATAATTGTGGGATCCAGTAATTCCGCCTCTTTCGTCAGCTTCGATTTAAGATTTTCACAGAATTTCTTTAGCCCCTCCTCTGCTCTTAACCTTTCGAATTCTGGGTTTAAAGATTTCTCGTCGCCTACCCGGCATGGCCCTTCATAGACACCGCTGTGAACCAGAAGAGGAAGAACAGGTTTAACCTTCACCTTCAAATTAAGAGCTTCATTCATCATCCCAAAATCTCCAATAAACTAAAACTATCTCCCATATTTAAGTTTGCACCTCATCTTTCTCAAGTTATCTTGCCAGAAATCCTTTTTAGAAAAACGTATAACGTTCCAGAAAGAACCATTCATAGAATTCTCCAAAACTGAAGCGAACATTCTCCATCTCTTTATCAACAAGATAAGAAATGTTAAACTCTTCCCGCACCAATAACTCATGCGTAAAGGCTTTGAAAATGAATGCTGAGGGGAAAATTGGTTTTGAAATTGAATCTGTTAATCGAAGATAGTAGAGGTAGAGGGTATTAAGCAAGGTGAGAGCACCATTAACATCTTTAATCTCCGCGCCAAACCTTTAACTGTAGTGTCTGCCAAGCCTTGCTTTCTCAGACAAATAATAAATTGTCCCCGGAGTTCGTTAGTGGTGGGCCGGGCAGGACTTGAACCTGCGACCTTCTGCGCGTCAGGCAGACGTCCTAACCAAGCTAGACGACCGGCCCATCAAATATCAATTAAACGGTACATCCCTATAAAAACTTTGATGGAGACGTGGCAACTTAAGGTCTTCATCTTATAGTGGTTGCAGCAGGATGCGGCCACGACTATTCTGCTGACTTAACTCTCTAGTGATACTATGTAAAGTGATAAAGCCCAAGAGGGCTCAGCTTCTCAGTTGTTACGTGTCTCCTCCCGGCTCCATGCAGAGAGAGAATCCTATAAGCCTAGATAGCCACTTTAGCTCCTTTGTCCAGTCTCCATAGAATAAGACTCGATGCCAGTTGTGCTGCCATTCATCTATAAGCGTCTGAGCGTCCGCAACCTTAACGACGGCTTTATTTCTACATCCACCCTCGGCCTCTTCATGCCCCATAAGCTCGCCCTTCAACAGGAGGATTCTCTTCTCGACTGGTATAAGCTTCGTAACGGTTACAGGAATTGCTCCTTTGAAGAGGACTTGGAGACAAACACCCTTGTTGTCCTCAGCGTGACTTCTTATCCAGTACTTCTCAGGAGGCCTTGAGAAGCCGTACATCCGCGTGGCTGATACGCAGTGGGAGTAAATAGCGACGTCTCTGCTAGTATCCATCGCCGGCTCAGAGATAAAGCCTGGTCTTTCAGCTATTTCTTTCATCGCTATCTTCGTCAGCAGTGAGTCTACGTCACATTCGCACGCCGTCATAATCTCTCCTTCATTGTCTAGCAATGCGAAGGCTACGCACGGGTATGCTGGAAGCTCACCTCTATAGAATCCGCCGAGACAGTCTATCGTGACCCCGCTCACACCATACTTTGAGCATAGGTTCTTCAACGCGTAGTACAGCCTTACACTTTTGACAATCTCCTTGCGCGATGGCTCAACGATCTTGTTTGCCTCAGCTATAAGATCGTCCGCTGTTCTCTCAGCCTTTTGAACGTCTATCTTTTGGAAGGCTTCCCTCAACTCGCTGAAGTCTATGAACTTGATCTCCCCTCCCATACGCTTTACGGCCTTCTCGTAGGCTTCCCTCCTAGCCGAGAGTACATGTTTGCCTATTACTAATATCTTAGCGTTACAAAGCGAATCATACGCCTTGATAACTCTGAACGCTTTGAAGACATCGCTCCATTTTGAGGAAGAAACTATGAAGCCCCGAACGTTACGTTTCCTCAAATTTACTGAGTGAACAGTCATTCCGGCGTATCCCCAGAGGAAGGGGTCGCATATGACAACCGTCGGCAGCTTCTCCATAATCTTGAGAGAGTCGTGCCAACCGCTTGAGAGATGGAATATTACAGAGCAGACCTCGCCTTCCTGTCCTATCTCCTTCAGGAGCTCTTCCGCCTCTTCAGAATTCTTAACAAGGTTTCCTCCCACAAATTTGAAGCCCCGGAGATTCTCCTTTAGAATCTTAAAGATTTTCTCGGCTCTTTTCTCAGTATCAAAGTCTATTGTGGGCCACTTAGAAACCCCCTTAGGTTCACCCCAAAAGATTATTCTAACAACCGTCTGCTTCATACCAATCTCACCGACACAACTCCTACGAAAATATTATTTAATTTTTTGGTTTTGAAACGGAAACCTTGAGGTACAAAGTTTCTAATCCTCTTTTAGATGAACCTTCTCATCCTTCAAGTAACAGACAAAAACCGCTCTTCAACAAGATAACCGTCAACCTAAAATAATAACAGACAGTCAAGATGGAAAATTTAAGTTGCCACGTCTCCTCGTGAAATCGACAAAATCTTTAAGTATAATTGCGGATACCTCCTCATAATGGGCGGGTAGATCAGCCTGGAATGATCGCGGCGTTGGCATCGCCGAGGTCGCGGGTTCAAATCCCGCCCCGTCCACCACCAAAAAACGCTTGTACGAGCATTGTTCATGCCCTTTTTGGCTGCAAAGCAGATAATTTGAGATTGATTTTTGCCTTTGAACCGAGAAGCAAAAAACAAAACAAAGGCGAAAAATTACCAATCCTCAACGGTTTGCGTACATAAGGCGGCGGGAATATACGGAAATGTAAGCGTTGGAGGTTTGCCCAGAAACCAGATGTTAAACAATCCGTAATCCGTGACGGAATGCACGTTTTGGGAAACTCAAGGACTTGTTATGTATCGCGCTTGGCGATCATGTCTTTTTGCTTCTGCTTACAGAAAAGCTAAAAATAAGTCAGTAATTATTCCACATAGCATAACATACAACATAGTAAAACTTTTTTGGAGTTTTAAAAACTTAAGGACGCCATAGTCTTCCTGTACGAGTAAAAAATTTGGATATTTGAATCGGTTGTTGTGGCCTTTGAGTATAGGAAAATTCTCCGAAATCCTAAAGTTACTTAAGGAAACAGCTTCTGAAAACTGAAGCTGGCGCTATCTGTTTTAATTATGTGCATAGACGTAGAGAACTATCCTTTTCTGATTATTGGTTGGATCCGCGTCTCTTGGGAGTCCACTTACATAAACCAGAATCTGGTATCTACCGGGAGATTCAGGAGACCATGTGAAGTTCAGGGTTACGCTGTCCAGTGAATCCAAAGTAACATTCACGGTTCCAATCGTTGGGTCAGAAATTCTCGTATAGTTGGCTGTAACATTAAAAGTCGCCCTGAGACGTCCCAAATTTTGAACTGTCACATAAACTTGAACATCTTCTCCAACTTTTGGTCTTTCTTTTGAAAGCGTGATGTTTGAAATGATAATGTCATAATCTAACTCCTTGTAGAAGATAAGCTGGCCTGCTTCACCCTCAGCAGCCCCCTCGGAAAAGATATAGTAGGTCACTACGATAGCTGTTCTTCCTGATGGCGACTTAAGGAGAGTGAATGTTGGATTTCCAAATGAAGTTGAGCCTGCGTGAGTTGTGATATTCAACATGACGAAGCTCCCGGAAGAATGGTTATAGAGGAAAATTCGCCAAGCGGTCCAGTCTGTGCCGGGAACTCGCTCATTTAGGTTTCCTTCCTGAAGCGTAAACTCCATTCCGAAAATTTGACCGAAATCTCTATCCCCTATGTTGCCTTTCACGTAAAATTCATCCCTTAGCTTGCCAGTGTAGCCTTTCATGGGCTTTGTCTGCCATCTCCAATTTGTAGCATTGATGAGCGAGACTGTTAACCATCCTATTGCAACCTCGTCTGCATTAGCCGTCAAATTGTTATAATGGAAGCCTATGGTTACATTTAGAACCGAATTTCGAATTGTAATGTTATATATGTTGGGTGTCCCCTCATTTGCGCTACTCAAGGTCATGGGAAGGTCTATTGTGAAGCTCGGCAAGCCGTTGGCATCGATTAGAGCTGAGAGATTAGAATAATAACAGACTTTCAAATGTGAGGAGGAAGAATTTTCTTTCTCAAACGCCACTATATATGCATCATTAGGCGCTTTCGCGATTGTAGGCTGAGAAGCATACGCATCAATCGTTTTGATATATCTCCAATTAAGTAGGTCGTTAGACTCGGCCAATCTTACGTAGAATATGCCTCCGATGTAAGAATGATATACCCCTAAATAGCCGCCTAACGGATTTTCTATTATCTTGATCGTGTCCAGCCCGCAATTTTTATCGTCATGAGCGGAGTAACGATATCCAGTTGCGCTTTTAACATCCTCAAAAATTTTTATCAGGAAGCTATCTGTCTTAATCTCAACTTGACCATCTCTACTTTGGGGCTCTACGCTGGCGCCATAAAATTGCGTTGTTGCAAAAATACCGACCACGATCGGGGAAATAAATACCAAAGCTAGGATCAATTCACGGCCATTGATGTGCAAGACATTACCCGAAAACTAATTTTAACTATATCTCTCATAAATGCCTTACCCTGAGCGTGCACCCGCATTTTTGCTGAAAAGCCACTTTTGAATTGACATACAAAATTTGATGGCGCAGATAACATGGACTATCCGGCAAAACCGTTAGTTCTATTTTGCGGAGGCCTGTCCGCTCCTCTTTGATATAGAAGACCTTGAACCTTGAGTTTTTCTTGTGCACGCGTCAACAGACAGATGGGGCTGTAGATATCTCTAAAACTTGAATGCTTCTACCTTCCATTTTTATGGTCCTTACCACTTGCGGCGAGTCGTAGACGGCTAGGCGTTTCTTCGGCGGTTCGTACAGCCTAGAGAGCACTGTTCTTCCTTGGTTCGGAGAACAGTAGTCGCGGATATCTATTTGGCAGACTATTTCATGAGGAGATGTGTCAATGTTTGTGAATACTAAGCCTATAGTATTGTCCGGAGCTTTCCAGCATGAGCATAAGACCGCCGGAGTTTCAACTTCACCAATTTTAAGAGTTGGATTATCTCCTTTCAGCGGAGGCGGCCTAAGCATCTCCCCGAATAAGACGAACTTCTTAGCCGTCTTAAACGCGGATGCGGCTTCTTTCAGATACTCGGCTTCAGGGCTCCGCAGACTTATGGCATCCGGATCAAACCAACCTAGCTGCGTACCCCAGAGCAACTGCTGTGCAACCGTCAGAATGATCGTCGCTTCGTCGCTGCTCGGAAAACTTCTACCGAAGGTTATGCACCAGCCCGAATAGACCATTTGAAACATCGGGATCATGTCGGGCATTAACGGACTCCAAGTTAATAGTCCAACAAGATCCATGTAAGGCTCCGCATTATCCTCCGATGTTAGGAAGGCGTGATATTTTCTCTTA
>Ga0209410_1000637_pt1 | contig 16403 bp, 16 predicted proteins | sample Mar14436cmmetaG_FD_184135 | JGI IMG/M metagenome (GOLD analysis project Ga0209410, IMG submission 184135) | Marine hydrothermal vent microbial communities from Guaymas Basin, Gulf of California to study Microbial Dark Matter (Phase II) - Marker... ... | reverse complement strand
GTTGAAAATCAGTGGGCTGTAATTACTCAACAAAATTTAGTAGAACTTTCAGCAGTATTAACTCGTAGAGGATTAAATACAAAAGTAACAGAAAAATATCTACGTAGTTTTGCTGAATAAATACAAACGTGCTTGTATCTGCAATAGATATGAAAAATTTAGGAATATTATAGTTGCTAAATTGACAACAAAAACAAATGATTTATTATTTTATTACAATGGGTTTAATAATAAAAGTCAAAGAAATTATTGGTAAATGTCCTGTTTATAAAGTAGGAGATAAAATTGTTATTGAAGATGGTTATAAGATTAATCTTAAAGAAACTTCAGCTATCTGTATGCATTCTTTAGCAGCTATAATGCCTTATTATGTAGCATTAAACAAAGGAGTAAATCCAGTTGAATTAGGGTTAGCTAAAGAGGGTAATAAAGCTTATGTTCAATGTCTTGATCCTTGCAAGTATACAGGAGGAGGAACGGTAATCTTTGAAATAGAAAGGAGTTAAGATTTATTAAAAAATTCCTTTATTTTTTCTACTACATACATTTGTTGTTGTAGGGTTAATTCTGGATACATAGGGATAGCTAAGGTTTCTTTTGCTGCTTTTTCAGCATTGGGAAAATCACCTTTTTTGTAATTTAAATAAGAAAAACATTCCTGTAAATGCATAGGAAGCGGATAATAAATAGCACAGCCAATCCCTTTTTCTTTTAAGTATTCTAAAAGTTTATCACGCTCCTTTACCCTTATTACATATTGATGAAATACATGATTTGTCTGTTTAATCTTTGGAAGAATAACTTTGTCTAAAAGACCTGCATCAGAAAATAATTGATTGTATCTTTTAGCACACTCTGCTCGCCTTTTGTTCCAATCATCCAAGTATTTTAATTTAACTAAAAGTATGGCTGCCTGTAATTCATCAAGTCTAAAGTTCCCTCCAATAAGTTTATGATAATATTTTTTCTCTGTCCCATGTACCCTAAGCATTTTTATCTTTTTATAAAGGAAGTCATCATTTGTAACTACTATCCCACCATCACCATAACCACCAAGATTTTTTGAAGGGAAAAAGGAAAAACAACCTAAATCTCCTATAGAGCCTGCTTTTTTATCCTTATACATAGCACCAAGGGCTTGGGCAGCATCTTCAATGATTTTTAAATTGTATTTTTTAGCCAAGTTTTTAATAAAATCCATCTCACAACATTGACCAAATAGATGGACAGGAATAATAGCTTTTGTTTTTGAGGTAATTTTTTCTTCAATTTGTTCATGATTTAAATTGTATGTCTCAATGTCTATATCTACAAATACAGGTCTTGCTTTAAGTCTAACAATAGATCCTACTGTAGCAAAAAAGGTGTATGGAGTAGTTATAATTTCATCACCTGGATTAATGTCAATTGCCATTAACGAAACTAAAAGGGCATCAGTACAAGAAGATACACCTACTGCATAATTGCAGTTACAATAGTTAGCAATCTTTTCCTCTAAAAGAGCTACATGTTTTCCAAGAATAAATCTCTGTTCTTCTAATACTTCATCAATTGCTTGCTTTATTTCATCTTTAATAGACCTATATTGAGCTTTAAGATCAAGTAATGGTACATTCACTTATTCCTCCTGAACTTGATTTTGTATAAGTTTACATTATACTTACAAATCTGAAAATGGTGAGTTCATGAAGGCAGTTATTTTTTATACTCTTTTTTATTCATAATAACACCTTTTCTTCCCAATATAATTCAATTTGCTTCTAAATATTGGCCAAGAGCTTCAGTAGCACATTTTGTCTTAATAATTGAAATTATGATTGCTTTTTTATTATTCATTATGTCAGGATGGCTTTTTATCTCTTATCGCTCAACATTATCTATCAATTTCTTCCATATTTAAAATCTTTTTTATGCCACATTTATAGGAATCTTTGATGAATTATATCAAGGGATTCTTCCTAATAGATCCTTTGCATGGTATGATATAATTTTAAATGCAATGGGTAGTGTTGTTGGTCTATTAGTTTTTTGGGGGACTCAAAAGAATAGATAAAAATATTTTTACTATTACTTTTAAATATTATATCTCCATCTCGATAAGTAAAAAATAGTTTAATACCTTTATTTTGAAATCTCTTTATTACACTTACAGCAGGATAACCTCTAATATTATTTTCATCAATTGAGATAACTGCATATTGAGGAGATACGGCTTCTATAAATCTTTCAGATGATGCATCTTTAGCTCCATGATGACCCACCTTAAGAACATCCGCTTTAAGATTTATGTTTTTTTCTAAAAGCATTTTTTCTACTTTGATATTTGCATCACCCATCAAAAGAAAAGAGGTTTCTCCGTAATTGATTTTAAGCACTAGTGAATTTGCATTCCAATCAGATGTAAATTTTTCAGGAGAGAGGACATTAATAATTACATTTCCTAATATAATTTTTTCACCAGCTTTTAATGGCTTATAATTGTCTTTTCTAAAAAGGTCATTATACCATCTATATATATCGTTGTTTTTAGGCAATGGTTGACCATTATCATAACATCTCTTTACTTTTATATGCTGTAACACATGAAAAATTCCTCCCATATGGTCAAGGTGTGGATGAGTAATAATTAAAAAATCAATTTCTTTTATACCTTTTCTTTTAAGAAAATTAACTACTTTATATCCACTAATAAGGTTTCCACTATCTATTAATACTTTTTGTGTATTAGGTGTTTCTATATATATGGCTTCTCCCTCACCAACGTTTAAAAAGAATATTTTAAAATCACTTGCCAGAGTTAATGCACACCAGATAAATATTAGAGGTGTTATTAAAGATTTTTTTAACAAAATTTTTATTTAAATCTCTTTAACAAATATTTGCTTAGCTTCTTCAGATGTGAGAAAATGTTGTTTTTTCCCTATTTTTGCCTTTAATCCTTCAACTGTTCTCTCTTCTATTTTTACCACAGCCCCTGGAACAAACCCTTTTTTCAATAGAGCTTGTTTAAAACTAGCCTTTCCCCCTAATTTAATTACTTCACCTTGAACAGAACTCAATTGATCAAGAGAAACAATTGATTTTTCAAGTTTTTGAATGCAAGTTTTTGGATAATGGCCATATTGAAGGAAATAGTAAAAATTTGTCAGCCAAGTAGGAGCACCTTCTGGACAGCTTTTCACAAATTCAATAAATTTTATTATTCTTTCTAGTCCTTCAGCAGAAAGATAATGCTCAAGTCTGCAAGCATCTCTATCTGCAACTTTTTCAGGCAAACCTAAGGTCTCATGAAAGAATTCAAAAAGCAACTGGTGGCGATAATGAACCTTTTTAGCAATTTCTTCCCCAGCTGGTGTCAATTCTACATAACCATAATGCTCATGCTCTACTAATCCCTTTTCCGCAAGTGTTTTCAAACCTACAACTATTGAAGCCATCTTTGTGTCAAGATGTTTTGCAATATCTTTTACACGTACAACTTTTTTTGTTTTACTCAGGACATAAATTGCCTCAAGGCAATCTTCAGCACTTTCTGTTAATTTTTTTGTCCTGGGCATTTTCCCTCCTTACAATAAATTTGATTTATTATAACATGAAAATTAAATAAAACAAAGTTGTTTTTTATATAAATTTATTTTATATTTGAAACAATTTTTAGGAGGTGAAATATGAGGCTTATTACTTTGTATGACAATCAGGCAAAGGGTGATTTTAAAGCAGGTTGGGGGTTTTCTTGTTTAATAAAACTTGAAGGGAAAAATATTCTTTTTGATACTGGAGCAGATGTAGAAACACTAGATTACAACGCCAAATTATTAAAAGTTAAAAAAGAAGAGATTTCTTATTGTTTTATTTCTCATAATCATTATGATCACACTGGAGGATTAAGTTGGTTATCCTCAAAAACCAAAATCTTTTGGCCAGATGAGTATAAAGGAGAAATACCAGAAATTGATGCTATTTGTTTTAATTTCCCATTAAAAGAACAAACAATTATTATAAAACCTTTTAAGGTTATGTTAGTTGGCTGTTCTCACCCAGGTATTTTGCGAATGGCTAATAGAGTTTTTGAAAAATATGGAAAACTTAAACTTATTATAGGTGGTTTTCATCTTTTAGGCATGGAAAAAGAAAAAGTAGAAGAAATAGCTAAAAAGCTTTTAGAAAGAACAGAATTAATTGCTCCTTGCCACTGTACAGGTGAACCTGCTATTGAGGTATTTAAAAAAGTTTTTATTTCTCGCTTTATAGAAAATTATGCAGGGAAAGTAATAGAGTTTAAATAATAAACACTTGACAAATGTCTTTTTATGGTTAAAGAGTTAACCATTCAAAGTTTGAATAGTAATCAAGAAGCTCTTTAAAAATGGAGGAAGATTTTGAAAGAGATACAGTTAAGTCAATTGGATCCAAATTTTAAATTTGAGGTAGCAAATAGGCTTGGAGGAGAAAGTCTTAAGGCTTGTTTTGCCTGTGGAACTTGTACTGGAGCTTGTCCAGTAAAGGCTGTGAATGATGCGTTTGATCCTCTCAATATTATACGTCAAATTCTTTTAGGTATGAAAAAACAAGTGCTTAGTTCTGAAATTATCTGGCATTGCATTCTATGCAACACTTGTTCTTTTGTTTGTCCACAGGATGTAAAGTTCAGTCAAGTTATACCTGTGTTAAGAGAAATGGCTATTGAAAATGGTTATGTTCCTCCTTCTTTTAAAGAAACAGTTACTAAAATAGACAGGTGTATGCTTGAACAAAGAGAAAAAATGCTTTCTGATGCATTTAATAAATTAAAAGAGGATGAAGAAAGCGAAAGATAAAATTGGTGCAGTTATGGTAATTGGTGGAGGGGTGGCAGGAGTTCAAGCCTGCTTAGATCTAGCAGATATTGGGTATTATGTTTATTTAGTTGAAAACTCCTCTGCTATTGGTGGAAGAATGGCACAACTGGATAAAATCTTTCCCACTAATGATTGTGCTATGTGTATTCTTTCACCTAAATTGGTGGAATGCAGCAGACATCCTAATATTAAAATATTCACCCTTTCTAAAGTGAAAGAGGTCATAGGAGAAGAAGGCAATTTTGAAGTTAAAATATCTCAATATCCTCGCTATATTGATATAAATAAATGTATAGCTTGTGGTATTTGTGCATCTATATGTCCTAAGAAAGTAAAGGATGAATTCAACCAGGGTTTAAACTTTAGAAAAGCAGCATATATTAAATATCCTCAAGCAGTACCTTTAAAATATGCTATAGATCCAAATGTTTGTATTAAAATAAGAAGAAATAGATGTGGTGCTTGTGAGAAAAAATGTCCAGCAAAGGCAATAGATTTTAATGATAAAAAGAAAGAAATTATTTTAAATGTAGGTTCTATTATTTTAGCTACAGGTTTTGTTTTATATAATCCAAATAATTATGAATATCTTAATTTTCCAAATGTAATTACTAGTATAGAGTTTGAAAGAATCCTTTCTGCCTCAGGTCCACATAAAGGTCATATGGTAAGACCTTCAGATAAAAAAGAGCCAGATAAGATTGCTTGGATACAATGCGTAGGCTCAAGAAATATAAAAGAAGATAAAGGATATTGTTCTACAGTATGTTGTGCACATGCAATAAAACAGGCAATTATTGCAAAAGAACATAGCAAAAAGCCGTTAGATACAGCTATATTTTTTATGGATATGAGGACCTATGGAAAGGGATTTGAAAAATATTATGATATGGCAAGGGAAGAAGGAGTAAGATTTATAAGATCAAGGATACATACTATAGAAAGAATACATGGAAAGGAAGATCTTCAAATAAAATATATTCAAGAAGGTAAGATAAAAACAGAGATATTTGATATGGTTATCCTTTCAGTAGGGTTAGAAATTTCAAAAGATGTAATTGAGCTTGCTAATAAATTGGGGATTGAATTAAATGATTATAACTTTGTTGATACCAACAGTTTTGAGCCTTTAAAAACATCACGACCTGGCGTATATGTTTGTGGTGTATTTCAAGCACCTAAAGATATCCGTGAATCAGTTACAGAAGCTAGTGCAGCAGCTTGTTATGCTACTATACCTTTAAAGGAAGTAAGAGGTAGTTTAATTAAGGAAAAAACATACCCTGAAGAGAGAATATTAGATGAAGAACCTAGAATTGGTGTTTTTATATGTCATTGTGGGATAAATATTGGTGGTATAATAAATGTAGCTGAAGTAAGAGATTATGCTAAACAGTTACCTCATGTAGTATATGCAGAGGATAACTTATTTACTTGTTCTCAAGATACACAAGAAAAGATAAAAGATGCTATAAAAAAATATAAATTAAATCGAGTAGTAGTGGCAGCTTGTAGTCCTAGGACTCATGAACCTTTATTTCAAGAAACAATGAAGGAAGCAGGACTTAATAAGTATCTTTTTTGCATGACAAATATAAGGGATCAGTGTTCTTGGGTTCATATGAATGAACCAGAAAAGGCAACGAAAAAGGCAAAAGATTTATTAAGAATGGCTGTAGCAAAAGTAGCTTTACAGACCCCTTTAAAAGAAAAAAAATTAAGCATTATTCCTACAGGTCTTGTAGTTGGCGGAGGGGTAGCTGGCATGGAAGCAGCACTTGGACTGGCTGAACAGGGTTTTAAAGTATATTTGATAGAAAAAACTGATAAATTAGGTGGACAGGCATTAAAATTAACTAAGACATGGAAAGGAGAAGATATAAAAGCTTACTTAGATTCATTGATAAAAAAAGTATCTGAGCATGAACTTATTAATGTTTATTTTAATGCTAAAATCAAATCAGTAGAAGGATTTGTAGGGAACTTTAAAACAACAATTGAATATAATGGAGTATCTGAGGAAATTAACCATGGTGTAATCATTATAGCTACAGGGGCTAAGCCATACAGGCCTAAAGAATATTTATACGGGAAACATTCACGAGTAATGACATTATTAGAGTTAGATGAGAAAATCAGAGAAAAAGATTCAGTAATTACAAATAGTAAAAATGTGGTTTTTATTCAATGTGTAGGATCAAGGAATGATGAAAGACCTTATTGTAGTCGTGTATGCTGTACTCATGCTTTACAAACAGCTTTAAAGTTAAAAAAAGAAAAATCAGATATGAATATTTTTATTCTCTATCGAGACATAATGACTTATGGCTTTAGAGAACCCCTTTATCGAAAAGCAAGGACAAATGGAATTGTTTTTATTCGTTATGAGCCTAATAATCTTCCAAAAATAGAGATGATAAAAGAAAAAGGTAGTCAAAGAAAGGTTAGGATAAAGCTATATGAACCTATATTAAAGCAAGATTTAGCCATAGATACTGATATAGTTGTATTATCTGAAGCCATAGTACCAAATGAAGAAAATAAAGATTTATCAAAGTTATTTAAAGTATCATTAGATGGTTATGGCTTTTTTGCCGAGGGAAGAAAAGAATTGGGTACAGCAGATACAGCAACCAGTGGTATATTTATCTGTGGTTTAGCCCAAGGCCCTAAATTTATTGATGAAAGTATAACCCAAGCAAAAGCAGCTGTTACAAAGGCAGTTAAGATTTTATCAAAAAAAGATGTTGAATTATCTCCTATTGTAGCTCAGGTAATTGATGAAAATTGTGATGGATGTGGTTATTGTATTGAAACATGTCCTTTTCACAATATTTCTCTTATTGAATATATGTACAAAGGAGACGTTAAAAAAGTAGTAGAAGTGAATACAGCTTTATGTCAAGGTTGTGGTATATGTCAAGCCACCTGCCCTAAAAATGGTATATTTGTTCCCAATTACAAACTTGAGCAAATTTCAGCTATGATAGATGCTGCTTTAGAGAGTTAAAGGGAACATAAATGAGTTTTAACAAAAAAATTATAGGCACTGTAATGGTTATTGGTGGAGGGGTTGCTGGTGTACAAGCAGCCCTTGATGCAGCAGAGATGGGCTACTTTGTTTATTTGATTGAAGAAAAAGCATCCATTGGTGGAGTAATGGCTCAATTGGATAAAACATTTCCAACAAATGATTGCTCTCTTTGCATCCTTTCACCAAAGCTTGTTGAAGCTGGAAGACATCCCAATATAAAGATTGTCACTCAGGCAAAGATAGAAGATATAAGAGGGGAACCTGGAAATTTTCAAGTAAAAATATTGAGAAAACCTAGATATATTGATGAAACAAAATGTACAGGTTGTGGAGTGTGTAGCGATTATTGTCCTACTCTTGTTTTTGATATTTATAATGCAAAATTATCCTTAACCAAATGTATTCATATAGATTATCCGCAAGCAGTACCGATAACCTATGTAATAGATACAGATGCCTGTCTTTTTTTAAACAGACAAGAATGTCAAATCTGTGTACCTACTTGTAAAGCAGAAGCTATTGATTTCAACCAAAAGGAAGTATATGAGGAAATTGAAGTAGGTTCTGTTATTTTAGCACCTGGATTTAGTCCTGTAGACACTTATGTTCCTAATGAATATGGTTATGCTCAATATCCAAACGTAATTACAAGTATTGAGTTTGAACGTATTATGTGTGCTTCTGGTCCTTATAATGGAGAAATTTTGCGTCCTTCTGATAAAAAACATCCTAAAAAAATTGCTTTTATTCAATGTATTGGTTCTAGAACAAAAAAACGCCCTTATTGCTCGGCAGTTTGTTGCATGTATGCTATTAAAGAAGCTGTTGTTTCAAAAGAGCATGAACCTGATTTGGACATTGCTATTTTTTATATGGATATTAGAGCCCAAGGCAAAGGTTTTGAGGAATTTTATAAGCAAGCTAAAGAAAAATACAATATTCGATTTATCCCAGCACGTGTAGCTAAAATAAAAGAGGTTGATAATCACAATCTAGTTTTGCGTTATAGTTTAAATGGAAAGATTTTTGAAGAAGAGTTTGATTTAGTAGTTCTGTCTGTAGGTCTTAAGCCTCCAAATGAAACAAAAGTGCTTTCCAAAACATTGAAAATAGGACTTAATAAATATGGCTTTTGTCTTACTTCCGAATTCAATCCCATTAACACGACAAAAAAAGGTATTTTTGTTGCTGGGGCATTTCAAGGGCCAAAGGATATACCTGAAAGTGTTACTCAAGCCAGTGCTGCTGCTGTGTGTGCCTCAACTTTATTAGCACCTGTTAGAAATACTCTTATAGTTAAAAAAGAATATCCACCTGAAATAGAAATAGGAGAAGAACCAAGAATAGGAATATTTGTTTGTCATTGTGGTATAAATATTGGTGGGGTAGTCAATGTTCCAGAAGTAAAAAAATATGCTGCTACTTTAAAAAATGTTGTATTTAGTGATGAAAATCTATATAGCTGTTCCCAAGATACTCAAGAAAGAATAAAAGAAATGATAAAAAAATACGACCTAAATCGCATTGTAGTAGCTGCTTGTACACCTAGAACACACGAGCCCCTATTTCAGGAAACGATCAGAGAGGCAGGACTTAACCGTTGTCTTTTTGAATTTGTTAATATCAGGGAACAATGCTCTTGGGTACATATACAGGAGAAAGAGAAAGCAACAGAAAAAGCAAAAGATTTGATAAGAATGGGTGTTGCAAAAGCAAGATATCTTACTCCTTTAAAGGAAGAAACTATAGAAGTTATTCCTAAAGCCCTTATCATAGGTGGTGGACTTGCAGGAATGACTGCTGCATTAGCTATGGCAGATCAAGGTTTTGATTGTTTTTTGATAGAAAAAGAAAAGGAATTAGGAGGTAATCTTAAAAATCTTTATTATACTTTAGAAGGAAATAATCCTCAAAGGCTTTTAAAAGAGCTTGTAGAAAAGGTTAATAATCATAAACATATTCAGGTATTTAACAAGGCAGAAATAAAAGAAATCAGTGGTTATGTAGGTAATTTTAAAACAGTCATTGCTTTAGAAAATGGAGAAACAAAAGAGCTGGAACATGGTGTTGTAATTGTGGCTACTGGAGGCAAACAATATGTACCAAAAGAATATCTTTATGGTCAGGATAAAAGGATAATGACACAGCTTGATTTAGAAAAAGGTTTAGCTACAGGAGAAATTAGTGAAAATGATTTGGATACAGTAGTAATGATCCAATGTGTTGGCTCAAGGAATGAAAAAAGACCTTATTGCAGTAAAATCTGTTGCAGTCAGGCAATTAAAAATGCATTGAAAATAAAAGAAATTAAACCCGATGCCAATATTTATATATTTTACCGTGATATAAGAACTTATGGATTTAAAGAAGACTATTATGCAAAAGCAAGAGCCAAAGGAGTAATTTTTATTAGATATAACGAAAAACAACCACCAACTTTAGAAAAAAAAGATGGAAAGCTTATACTTACTGCTTTTGAACCTATATTGGGTGAAAAAATTCTTATTGAGCCAAGTTTAGTAATCTTAAGTGTAGGTGTTTTACCCCATGACAATAAAGAATTATCAAAATTACTTAAAGTTCCACTCACTACAGATGGTTTCTTTTTAGAAGCTCATGTAAAGTTAAGACCAGTAGAAGCAGCAGTAGATGGTATTTTTTATGCAGGTATTGCTCATTTTCCAAAACCTATTGATGAAACAATTTCCCAAGCATTGGCTGCTGCAGCCAAAGCAACTATTATTTTAGCAAAAGGCTATGTTAAAGTTGAGCCTATTGTATCTTTTGTAGATAAAAATAAATGTATTGGCTGCGGTATTTGTGAAAGTCTTTGTCCGTATAAGGCTATAAGAATAATTAAAGTAAATAAAAAACCAAAAGCAGAAACTATTTCTGCTTCATGTAAAGGTTGTGGCATCTGCTCAGCCCATTGTCCACAACGTGCTATTAGTATGGGTCGTTTTACAGATGCACAAATTATAGCCCAGATTAAGGCATTCGGAGAGAAGGAATAATGAAGGAAAATGGTTTTGAACCAAAAATTTTAGGATTTCTTTGTAATTGGTGTTGTTATACAGCAGCTGATATAGCTGGGGTAGCTAGATTTCAGTATCCAACCAATCTTAGGGTAATTCGTGTTATGTGTACTGGAAGAGTGGATCCCCTTTTTTTGATTGAAGGTTTTTGTAATAAAGCTGATGGATTGTTTGTTGGCGGATGACACTTAGGTGAGTGTCATTACCTGGAAGGTAATTACGAAGCACAGTTTGTAGTTACTTTTGTTCAAAATATTATAGAAGAAATTAAAATTAATCCTGAAAGATTGCAACTTAAATGGGTCTCAGCAGCAGAAGCACCTCGTTTTGTCAAATTAATTACAGAATTTACTGAAAGAATAAAAGATTTAGGAAAACTTGGAGAAAGTGAAGGTATAGTTGAAGAAGATTTAAAAATTAGGCTTTTAGCAGCAAAAACAGCTTTAGAAAAGCCTAGATTGAGAATGGCTTTTGCTAAACAGGCTGTAAAATTAAAAGAAAAAAGAAAAAAAGGTGAAATAGAACTGATATTAGAAGAAGGTTTGAGAAAAACAATAAAAAATGAGCTTTCATTAAATCAAATTTTATTATATCTTGAAAAAAAGCCCTATTCTATTTCAGAGTTAGCCGAAAAAATTGGAATTCCTTCTTCTGAAGTAGAAAAACATATCTCCTCATTAGAGAAAAAAGGGAAAATTTCTATCTTAAAAGATAATTGTTATTTAATAAGGAAATAGCGGCGACAATTGCCGCCGCTATTTATGGAGCATAAGCTCTAATAATCATTTCTATTTGATTCAATGCCGTTTCATCATATTTTCCATCTTTAATAACTTGTTTAGCTGCTTGTTTTAGAGAAAGATTTATAGCTGCCGCATTCTGGTCAGGCCCTTCAATAATATTTATTTTTGTAACAAAACCATTCTTATCTATTTCATAATCATGAATTAAAGTACCTTGAGGTGTCTCAACACAACCTACCCCCCTTCCCTCTTTTATCTCAAATTTCGCTCTTACATTCTGATCAGTAATCTCTTTATCTTTCAAAATCTCAACTGCACTCTCAGCATTACAAAGTAATTCAATTAAACGGGCATAATTATAAAGAAGGGTATATTGACATGGACGACCAAATTTTTCCCTAAATTCTTCAAGCTCTGCCTGTGCTAATGCAGTAGGCATTTTTTCACAGACATTGATACGAGCAAGACAATTGCTTCTGTAAATAGTAGGATTGTCAAATTCTAAAGCAAAATCTCCCCATTTTTTTGCATGAGGAAATTTAGCATAACTCCAAGTTTGAATATCTTCAGCAATATAATCAGCATATTCTTCAGGATTAAATTCTTCAATTTCACCATCAGCCTTCATTAAACGCAATTTTCCATCATAAATTTCATGATTTCCACCATTATCTACCATACCAATAAAACTGGTTTTTATCACACCTAATTTTTCAATAATTTCTGAATATTTTGGAAAAACCTCCTTTTTAGCAAAATCCATAGTCCATTTAGCAAATTCAAGTAATTCTTCAGCCCCTTTTAAAAGTTCTTCTCTTTCTGTTTCAGTCATAGGCTTACTAAAACCACCTGGTACTACAACAATTGGATGAATAACTTTACCAGCAAAGTGTTCAACAAGCATAGCTCCAAGTTGACGCATTTTTATTGCCTTTAAAGCTAATTCAGAATTAGCCTTCATCAAAGCCATAATATCCCTTGGTGGTTCTGTAATAAGAAAATCAGGTAATGTAAGAAAATAAAATTGGAGAATTTTATTCTGAATCCAAGCTAAATGTTGCATAAGCCGCCTTAACTTTTTGGCTGCTTCTGGAATACTTACACCAAAAGCCATCTCTACAGCCTTATTAGCAGCAAGATGATGGTCACAAGAGCACACACCACAAATGCGATTAACAATACGGGGCATTTCTTCAGCTGGGCGTCCAATGCAAAATTGTTCAAAACCACGCAAATTAAGCATGCTCATATGAGCATCTGTAACATTTCCATTATCATCTAAATTTATTACCATCTTAGTCCGTGTTTTAATTCTTGTTAGAGGTTGAAAAGTCAATGTTTTTCCCATTTTTTCCCTCCTTTATCTCTTAGGTAAAGGTCTTAAATTATTGTGAGCACCAATAAACCGATTGAGTAAAGCACGTCTGTCTGGTACTGCCTGTGCATTAAGACCAATAGAAGACCATGCTGTCATCATTTCTACCATTGGTTTTGCTCCTTTGCGAATAGGCCCAAAACAACCACGACAGCCAATCCTTGCCCTAATACAGCGAGGGGCATCACTATCACCACGACAACCAGCCTTAGTCACTGGACCTAAACAGAGAAAGCCTTGTTCCATAATACAACGCATCTCATCTAAAGGCTTTTCAGGATCAAATTCAAGATTTTCTAAAGATCTCTTCACAGTTCCGCTGCTTGCCTTCTTTTCACGTTTAAGTGGACAAGAATCACAGACACTTCTTTCTGGTAATGACCAGGTTTCACCTTTAATTAAAGCAGTGATAGCATCAGCAATATTTTTTGCGTGAGGAGGACAGCCTGGAACATAAACGTCAACTTTTACAATTTCGTCTAAAGCATAGACCCTATCTAACCATGCTGGCACATCTTTTGGAGGATTGGTATAAATAGAATTTAATATTTCTTCTTTGGACCACATATTGGCAAGAGCAGGAATACCACCATTAGTAGCACAAGTGCCAAGAGCAATCAGTATTTTGCATTTTTTTCTAATTTCTTCAAGGACTTGCTTTTGTTCTTCATTTCTTACACTTCCAGATACTATCGCTATATCTGCTTCAGGTATTTCTATCTGTGTTCCTTCGCCTGTTTGACCAAAATATTTATTGTCTATCAATAGCGGCATATGCACAAATTCAAGTTCTTTTAATACATCTACCCATGTCTCACCCATATTTAGAATAGAAAGCTCACAACCAGAACAAGCATTTAAAAACTCTTCAACTACTTTAAGCCCCATCTTAAGCCCTCCTTTATTCTTTTATCTTCTGACGGTCTCTCTTATAGTTTATTTTAGAAATTTTGTAAAGAAGGTGACAATAAAAAAACTTTTTCAGACAGGTTCAGATACTTCTTCAGAAAATATATCTTTTTCAAAAAGATTTTTAAGATTTTTAGCTACAGGCCCTGGTTTACCGTCTCCAACAATTTTACCTTCAAACCAAGTTACAGGCAAAACATCAATTGTAGTTCCTAAAAGTAAAATTTCCTTTGCATTATAAGCATCTTCTAATGATATAGGTGATAACTTTACCCCTTTTATTAATCCTTTCTTAACTAAATTTTCAGCTAATATCATGGCTCTTTGCAAAGTAATGCCTTTTAACACCCTTTTAAATTCAGGAAATTTTAAATAACTATCTTTAGAAACCAAACCAATGCTTTCAGTAGCCCCTTCTGCTAAAAAACCATTTTCATCAAGACTTATAGCAAAATCAGCACCTGCTTCTAAAGCTTCTTTTTTCATTAATACATTAGATAAATAGTTACATGATTTTATTTGAGCAAAAAATCCTGGTTTAATAGGTATTTTGCTAATAATTACTTTTACACCTTCCTTTTCATAGCGAGCTGGTAACGGTTTTAGACGAGTAATAACAACATAAAGCTGACTGCCTATTGTTTCAAATGGATTAACACTGAAGCTACCAAATCCTCTTGAAATATAAATATGAATAATACCATCATTTGCCTTGGTAATTTTTATTGTCTTTTTCACAATTTCTTTAATTTCTTTTAATGAAAAAGGAATTTTAAGACCAATAAGATTAGCAGAATTTTTTAATCTTTCTAAATGGGCATCAAATTGATAAATACGTTTTTTGCAAAACTTAATAACTTCAAATACCCCATCTCCTCTATGTACCATATGATCATCAATAGGTAGAAGCATAAAATTAGGTTCAGTTATAACACCTCCAAAAAAGCTAGAATACATAGCAAGATAATCTTTTTGATGGGGGAAATTTAAATCTTTTAAAAAAGAAAAAATTTCTTCTACAGAAAGTACTTTAAACATTTTAATAACCTTAAAAATTTTGTTATTTTTAAACTGCTCACAAAACTAGGTCAAGGGAATTGACTGATGCTTTTTTTTACATTAAAAAAAATTGATGTATGCTTTAAAGGTAATTTCACAATTTGCTGCTGCTCATCGCTTACGTCATTATCAAGGAAAGTGTGAGGCATTGCATGGTCATAATTGGCAAGTAGAAATTGAAGTGCGTTCAAAGACATTAAATACAGCTGGAATGGTTATGGATTTTCAGGACTTAAAAGCACTTTTAAAGGAGTGTTTAGCTAAACTAGACCATGCCTATCTCAATGAAATACCTCCCTTTGATAAAGAAAATCCTACTTCAGAAAGAATTGCTTGTTATATTTTTAAACAATTAAAAAAAGCCCTTCCTCCACAAGTAAGTATAGGTAAAGTAACTGTTTGGGAATCAGATACAGCCTGTGCTGAATATTGGGAAGAGGATGCCTCCACGAGTAAAGATTGAAGTTTCAGCAGGTGGTGTAATTTATCGATGTGAAGAGGGAAGACCAGAAGTAGTATTGTGTCGGCATATAGGCTTTCGGCAACAAATAGTATGGAGTCTTCCAAAAGGTTGGGTAGAACCTGGTGAAAAGATTGTAGCAGCTGCTTTAAGAGAAATAAGAGAAGAATCAGGTCTTGAAGGAGAAATTGTAGAAAAGATTGAGCCTATCCATTATTGGTTTTATCATCCATTGGAAAAAGTACGTGTGAAAAAAACAGTGCATTTTTTTATAGTAAAGGCTATTGGAGGTGACATTACTCAACATGATTTTGAAGTAGAAGAAGTAAGATGGTTTTCTATAGAAGAAGCAATTAAATTTTGTAGTTATAAAGGGGAAAAGGAAATTTTGAAGAAGATAAAATCTAGATTAATAGAATTGTGTCAAAAAGAAAAAATAAATTAACGCCTAATCAATATAAAAATTCCAATAATAATAAAAACAATGCCAGCTATTATATTTATCCAATTTTGAGGAATATATTTACTAATCCATTCTCCTAAAAATGCACCTAAAAAAGAAGTAAAAATTAAGGCTAAAGAAGCACCAATGAATACAGAAAGTCCACTTTGCGTTTTTGAAGCATAAAGTAAAGTAGCTAATTGAGTTTTATCTCCAAGCTCTGCTAAAAAGATAGTAACAAAAACTATAACAATTAATCGCCAATCCATATTTTACTCCTATTTTTAATACCATCTTTTTAAAACTAAGTATTCTAAAAGAGTTTCTTTTGATACATTTTGTTTTAACCATCTTTTTATTTGTTCAATAGCAATAAGTATGTCTTTAATTTCTGAAAGAGAAATAGTTGAAGCTATTTTGCGATAATTATCAATAAGTTCTTTATTTATTAAAAAATCTTCACATTGATATTTTATTAGTAAAATATCACGCCATAAAGCTTGATAGA
>Ga0209410_1000635_pt1 | contig 16421 bp, 15 predicted proteins | sample Mar14436cmmetaG_FD_184135 | JGI IMG/M metagenome (GOLD analysis project Ga0209410, IMG submission 184135) | Marine hydrothermal vent microbial communities from Guaymas Basin, Gulf of California to study Microbial Dark Matter (Phase II) - Marker... ... | reverse complement strand
CGCAGTAACCTATATTTTGTCGCGCATAGAGCGAGTAGAAAGTACTAGCCTGGCTGATTACATCAGCGTTACCGTGGCTGCTGCCGAAGAATTTATCGAATACTCGAAAAATGCAGTAAAAAATATTGCTTTAATAGGCTCTGGTAGAATTTCCGACGGAGACTCGATTCTCACTCATTGTAACAGTTCAGCAGCATTATCTGTAATCATAGAGGCTTGGCGAAGTGGGAAGAAAATTCAAGTTTATGCTACCGAAACACGGCCGAAATATCAAGGACATATTACTGTTAGACAGCTTGCTGAAGCTGGGGTGAAGGTAACACTGATTCCGGACTCTGCGGTACGTCTTTTAATGAAGAAGCTCGACAAAGTAATTGTTGGAGCTGATACGGTAGCAGCCAACGGTGCCGTCGTAAATAAGATAGGAACTTCGCAGCTCGCGCTTGCAGCTAAAGAAGCAAATGTAGATTTTTTCGTCGCAGCTGAAACTTACAAATTCAGCCCAGCAACAGTCTTAGGCGAACTCGTTGAAATAGAGGAGAGACCGGCTGCCGAAGTTATTGATCTTGAGTTCCTGCGGGCACATCCTAACATAAAGGTAAGAAACCCAGCTTTTGATGTAACGCCGCCTGAATATATAGACGCAATAATAACCGAAAGGGGGCTGATTCCGCCGCAAGCTGCATATCTAGTGCTTGTAAAAGAGTACGGGTGGGCTATAACTGATCATTACCTAAAAGCTACAAGCGAAATTAGCGATGAAATCTTGCCCTAGCAATCTTAGTCAAGAGCTCGGCTAAATTATTGCCGAGCTTTTCAGCCCAATCAATATCCTCATTATATCTTAGATTTTCCGTTATTATGCGGGAAGCTATTTCGGCTAGTTCTTCTATAGATTTTTCGGTTACATCTATTTGCGCCACTTTGTCGGAGCCAAAATGTTTAACGGAATCTATGTAGCATGTGCCAAGCACCTCGCTTTCAACGTTTTCTGCGATCTTATCGGCGGGGTAGCCCCGCTCAGAAAGCCTTTCATAAAGCTTCCGCGGGTCTAAACGCAACACTATTACTTTCTTTACTTTTTCAGGAGGTATAGCCTCCACCACGTGCGTATCGGCAATTATCTCTTTGTCTGGTTTAAGCCCTGCCAAGTGCTTAGATACTTTTTTAACGTCTATTATGTCTGCTTCTCTCTCCTTATCATATCCTATAACCGCTCCGATCCGCTTAGCCAGCTCACCAATATGAATATAGTTGAAGTTAAGCCGTTTAGCTAGAAGCTTTGCAAGAGTTGTCTTGCCTACTCCCGGCGTTCCAGACACAACAATAATGCTCTTCACAAGAGATGTAATGTTTATTAAGTTAAAGACTTTTTACTTCACATGGCTCAGCGAATAGAGGTAATAACGTGGGAGCAGCTACAGAGAGACATATTCCGGCTCGGCGAGAAGATAGTAGAATCAGGATTTAAGCCTGAAGTTATCGTCGTCATAGCTAGGGGTGGTTGGGTCGTAGGTCGAATCCTCTCTGACATTCTAGGAGTAAAGAAAGTTGCTGGAATTACAATAAAGTTCTATAAAGCTGTGGAAAAGCGGGAAAAAGAGCCTGAAATTTATCAGAGCTTGAATATTGATGTGAAGGGTAAAAGGGTTTTGCTTGTGGACGATATTGTGGACACGGGGAAAACTCTCTCTAAAGCTCTTCAACACGTAAAAGAAAGGCATGCAATAGTTAAAACCGCGACGCCTTACGTCAAGCCTCATACAGAAATGTGGCCAGACTACTATGTCCGCGTTGTGGATAAATGGGTTGTGTTTCCATATGAGTACTTCGAAACGCTTGAAGATCTAGGCCATGATGAGAGCGTTAGGGAAACATTAAATGCGAGCATAGGGATTAAAGATACTGCGAAGCAGGGTGACTAGCATGAGAAAGCCGCTTACCGTTGATGAATTGGAGGAGAGAAAGAGAGAACTCGAAAAAATAATTAAACAACTTAAAGCGGAAGATCAGAAAATCAGAGAAAAATATGAAAAGGCAAAGAAGCTAGAAGATGAACTATACAACAAGTTAATGTCCACCAGAGACGACATTGAACGTGCAAGGCTAGAGCTAAAATACATGAAAGCAAAGGAGTATCACTCAAAGTTTGCGCAAAAACTCGAGGAAGTAGAGAAGAAGCTTCGAGGCGCCATTGCAGAATATGAAGAAGTTAGCCGCATGATTGAATACCTTAAGCCTAAAGGCAGGTTCGTGGAAGAATCAAACAGTTAATATATGATAATAGGGAGATACTACTTCTATAATTTGGCTTTTCTTGCACGCAAAGTAGCGTGCATGTTAAGGAGGGGCTCCGTTGGTGCTATACCTACAGATACGTCTTATGGTGTGGCTGCTGACGCTACCAACCCCTCTGCCGTAGAAAAAGTGTTCAGAGTGAAAAGACGCCCCATGAGTAAACCACTTTCCATATTTGTTCCATCAAAAGAGTTCATTAGAGAGACTTTTGTTGTCGACGAAACGGTTGAAAAAGCCTTAGAGTTGCTGCCGGGAAGATTTACATTCATTTTAAAACTGAAAAGAAAGAGAGGCTTAGCGAAAGGGGTTGTTACAAGCGATGGGAGCGTCGGTGTTAGGCTGCCAGAGCACTTATTTCCACGCCTTGTTTCGAAGTTTCTCGGTCATCCTGTCACAGCAACTAGCGCAAATATTTCAGGTGAACCTCCTATTTACGATTCTAGAGAATTATTCAGAAAGCTCAAGGGCTTAGATTTTATAGTTGATGCCGGAACGCTGCCATTTGTTGAAGTTTCAACAGTGATTGATTTTACAGTGTATCCTCCACGTATCCTTAGAGAAGGCGCTGTAAAGAGGGAATACATAGAAAAGTTTCTCGGCTTCCGCTTAGAGTAGCCTGTCCTTTTCCTTCTCCCAGTCTTTTAGTATGTCTCTTATTATTCTAGCAACATGCTCCATTAGCGTTATCGGTGCTTCCTCTTTTGGACGCACTTCAAGTTCTACTCTATAATTCTCGCTATACGCGTCCTTTATTATTCTGAGTTCGGCTTCGAGCGTTACTGGCTTCTCTACTTCATGTGATACCGTGTAGTCGAACGTTACTCTTCTTATCCTTGTGCCATCCGGCCTTTCCTCCTCCTCGTGCTCTTCTATATTTTCGACCTTCTCGACTATTCCATACTTGAGGTCTGAGAGCCTGCCCACAACGAAGGGCTGGAATATCTCTACCTCTACTTCTGATATTCTTTGAGAGAACGTGTAGATCTTTGAAGCCATGGTTGTTGATATGTGTTCGCGCCTCTTCTCTCTTACATGGGCCTCCACTTTTATCCTCTTCTCCTCAGTTGGGGAGAACATGAAGGCAGCGTCCATTGCTGGCTTAAATGCGCCCAATATTGATACGATTACCGAGATAACTATAGCTAGGAACCCCCAGTACCATTCGAGCTTTTCTCTTAGGAGTACATTTTCGGAAATTGCTGTAAGCTGTGCCAGCTTGAACGTAGCCATTCCTAGTACGTAGCCTAGCCCTCCGGATATTAGTCCATAGATTACAGCTTCGGCGAGGAATACCAGCGCTACATGAAGCGGGTTGAACCCGGCGGTAACGAATATGAATATTTCTCTCCTACGCTCTTTGACTATGCTTATCATTGTCGCTAAAACGTTAAAGGCTACAATGAATATCGGCACTAGAAATGCGAATCCCTGCTCTACTATTCCCTGAACCTTAACGCCATACTTCAATATCTTACAGGACTCTCCTTCACAGAACGAGATTATGTAGTCGCCTCCGCGTCTTTCTAACAGATCGTTGGCTAGCGTTTGCGCATTTTCCATTCCCAATATGGCTACCGTGTATATTTTGAGAGATTTAGAGAATGGCGAAGCCATCCCCTTCAACACATCCTCTAAAGTAACCCTACTAACAAGTATTATGTCTGAAACATTAAGCTGAGCTTCTTTCGCTGAAGACTGGGTGACAATGGGCGGTAGGCCGTCGGGGTCTTTTACTGCAGCTATTTCTTCTCCTATAAAGCCTACGACTTTGAGGTTTAGCTTGAACTTCATTTCCGCGCTTTCAAACTTTATAGTTATATTTTCTCCCGGCCTAATTAAACCAGCAAAGCTTCTCGGTAATAAAGCCTCACCATAGTTGAGCTTAACATACCGGCTAAGTACAGGATCTTTAGGATCAACGCCGGCAATATGATGTACGACTTTTCCTTTAACTATTATTTCCACCGATTTTGAGAGATCATCCTGTATCCGCGGGTACAGTATGTAGTGGCGGCTCAATATTTGGTAGTCGGTTAGAGGATTTAGGGGACTCACGGTACCGTTCGTTACTTTTCGTATAGTAATTATCGGGCGTCCGGCTGGATTACTTATAGGCGAGTCTGAAGTTACCTTTACGTACACTGTTGAGAAGGACGCCAGCGTAACTACAGCCCATATGAGAATAGTTATGCTGAATACGGTTATTGACGTGCGGAACTTTTTTAGCTTAGAGAATCGCTTTGCGAGCATGAATGCAGTTGATATAGCAGCCATTGAGGTTATTTTCGCGGGGACCTCTATCTCCTCAAAATATCTTTCAAATAGGTAGAAGAAGGCAAAGATGCCTAGGAACGAAGCTGAAGTAGCGGCTAGGAAGATTTCTTTATTTAGTTTCCACAGAAGCGGGAAGCCAGGATATAGCTGAGCAAAGAGAAGCACCATCAAGATGTATATGCCGAAAAACGCCATCATCTTCTTTCTATTGTCTTCAAAGAAATAGTAAGCCATAATAGCGGAGAAGAGGGCGAGAAATACTGGTAGGACTATTCCGCCTTCCCAGGCTATGTCGCGTACGAAGTATATTTTCCTCGGTATTATATCCCTCGTGAGTGTGTAAACTTTCTCTAAAAGCGGCACTACTTCGTCTACTCCTTTACCCTCGCTCCAGAGCCGCTGCGCATCATTTACTAGTTTTTCGGCCTCGTGTAGCATGCGGTTTTCCTCGACTAAGTAGAAGCCGAGTGCTTCGTATTCAGCTATTAGGCTTCTAGCGTAGTCTATGTCTCTGCGCTCAGTCTCTATAACGGCTTTTAGGCTAATATGGGTTACATCGACAAGGTAGCCTTCATCTCCTATTTCAAGGGGAGCTTCATAAGACCCCAAGGTTGTTTCGATCTTCTTTAGCAGCCTGTCTCGCTCGTCAAACACCGTGTAAAGGAGCTTAAGCCTTACTGCCTCCTTGTAGGGAACATACGCTTTCTCCATAGAGAAGCCAGATATCTTCGATAGAATATAGGCGTCGTTTGACTGACCATATTCATGCAAATATTCCGGCTTTATCGCTAGTTTCTGCTCTATTGTTTCCACTTCAACCGTCCCTTCAGCTTCAGAGTAAGGTTGCCCCTCCCTATTCAATACGGTGAGAGTAAAGCGCAGAGGAACTCCACCTATAAATATGGGAGAGCCGGCTATGCGGACTGTGGCTGCGCGCTTCATTTTAACCTCAATTTTCATCGAGTTTACTTTTAACGTATCAACTTCGGATAGATCTATTTTCACTGGAATATATTCGTCTATTGACGGGGCAACTATATAGACTATATAGCGTGCCCTCGGGTCTATCTGGCCGCTGAATGCTCCGCTCGCATCCGTAATAAAGCGATAGTACCGCTCTATTATTTCGAAGGACAGCTTAGCATAAATATAAAAGTACACGGAAACCCCTTGCAACGGTTCTCCGTCTTCGCTGTATATATGTCCACTCACACTGACAGCTTGCGGCTGGGCGTATACCTGCACAGACGCGAATAGCGACCACATTATTACTATTATCACTGCTATTACTAGGGCTTTAATCGGCTTCAACTCTAAGCACCCTACAAGCTCTAAACCATATAGCCTATAACTTGTTTATGAACCTTCTCGCAATAAGCCAGGAACCTACTGCGTTCAGAATATTTATCGCTGAAACTCGCTTATAGGCTTAAACTCGGTGCGTATATTCGTTCTTTCTATAACCAAGGCGAGTCCCTCTGCACCCTCGGGTCTATAAGCATTGTGCCACTCCTTTATAATGTAGGCTTTCTCCGCCTCCATGCCGACCTCGCGGATTTTTCCATTTTCTCCAATCACTAGAACTATGTTGCCTCTAATGAGATAGAAAAGCTCGGGCGCGTCGTGCTTCTCCAGGACATCTATTTCCTTGATGTTTTCGTGCTCTGGCCTGTATAGCCCGGCTTGCCAGAGCCCTTCGTTAAAGAAAACTCGCCACCTCTCCTTCTGCTTAAGCTCGACTACCTTCATACTCGAAAATAGTCGTAGATGCTTGAAAAGTTTAACTATAAGAGTAGGTTACTAACCATGATTCTAATGGCGAAGAGCCTATCCGAGAAGGGAGTAGTTGAGGTGCGTTTATCTCCTGAGGAAAACGCGTTGATTATTTCGGACCTTCACCTAGGCCAGCACTCTAAGAGAGCTTACAGCGAAGTTTCAGAAATGTTACGCCTGCTGAATTATGCTGAAAATTCATTGGAAGAAGATTTTCGAAATATTAAACACATAGTGCTAAACGGAGACATAATAGACTTTTGGCGGGCAAATCTTCGTAATTTAATAGTGGATGGGTACAAGTTTCTCGAAAGAATCTTAAAGATGAAAGCTGAAAAGCTATACGTCTCAGGAAACCACGATTACTTTACCCTAAACATGAAGATTAAAGGCGAAAACCCGCTATACCTAGTCCCGCACTTCGTCATATTAAGAATAAAAGAAAATAACTATGAAAAAAAGGTAATTGTTATCCACGGACACCAATTTGACCCAACATTTTCCTGGAGCAAGGGCCTATGGAAAATCTTCACCTACACTTACTCGCTGACTGAGTCTCTCTTCTCTCTGCCATCGTCCGTGGAGTGGTGGCTGAGCTTCCTCTCGGCGGTTACCGGCGTTGTGCTGTTGTACTCAATAGCCGAGGGAATAATATTCGGCAGCATAAACAGGCTTTTCGCTTTTTACGGCTCTCTAATTCTATTAATGCCCCTTATATTGTTAACGCTAAGAAAGATTCAGGAAATGATATGGTACGTCGCCGTCCCCTCAATAAGCATAATCACGTCGAAACTTCGAAGGAAACGAGGCCTAGTAAATAACAAATACTTTGCAAAGTGGCTACGAGAAGTAGAGAGCAAATTGGGAAAGGTGGATTGCATCGTCTTTGGCCACACACACGAGCCCTTCATGACCAAGCTGGACGAAACCTTAGTAGTAAACTGCGGCTCATGGCTAACAGAGGAGAAAAGGCCAGCCTCAAAAACCTTCGTGCTCATCTCAGGAAACGGTAAGGTCAAGCTGTTTAAATGGCAGGACGCGCCTATACTTATAAGGGAGGAATCGATTTAGTTTTCTTGATCGCATCATGCGCCGGTATATGTTGCTAGCGGTGGTAATAATATTTGCTGTCAGTCTCTTACTGACTGGTCTAGACGTCTCCTCTAGATATCCTTCACCTCCAAAAATTAAGGAAATAAGCGTCTCAGGCCTCGAGAAACTAGACAAAATACACGTCATTCTATATCCTCAAAACAAGGAAGCAAATCTCGAGAAAATTTTAGAACAGATCTATAGCCATACGATCCCCGACGAAAACCTCATAATTGCCGGGGAAGAAAAAGCCATAATCTTTCTTCCCGGCTTAAAACTAAAAAACACATTCAGCTATACTCTGGGGAGAACAATTGCAACCATGCTTGAAGTCGAGAAAACTCAAGAGGGGAGTATAATTATAGTAAGTGGCCTGCGCCCCTACGAGGAAATATATTTGCTCCAAAAAGACGGAGCAAGCTACATTATGACCCCAATAGCTAGAGCAGTATCCCGCGACCAAGTCCTCACCATACGTGGACGCGCAGACAACTGCAAGTTCGTGGAAGTATACGCTTATAGAGCGGCCGAAGACTTTAACGCATCGCTGCCTCCAGACCCATACTTATGGCTAAACAACGCCACAGTAATCGGCAACCAATACGAATTAAGAGTTGACCTCTCCTCGGGACCAGCAAGCAGAACCGGACGTCCACTCCTAAGCGAGAACCGCGTACTACTTATATACGGCGTGCCGCTCCTAGCAAACCAGTCGTGGACCTTTATAAGCCTAGAAGAACTTGGAGAAGAAAAGAACGTCACAGTAAATATAACGTGCGCGCCGTAAGCCTATTACGTGCGCCTCAACACCTTTCTCTTTCTGACTACTTTTATCCCACATATCTCTGTATGAGGATACTGCCCCGCCTCATCCTTCTCCAGAGCCTTCACCATATCCCACACCGTTAGTAAGGCTACAGACACACCCGTCAAAGCCTCCATCTCAACACCAGTCTTACCCTCAGACTTCACCGTAACCCTAGCAATAACCATATTCTCTTTCGGATCAATGTCTACATCAACCCCTGTAATAGGTATCGGATGACACAACGGAATAACCTCCCAGGTACGCTTCACAGCCTGAATAGCAGCAAGCTTCGCCGCCGCCACGACATCTCCCTTAGAAATACGGCGCTCCCTTATAGCCTTGATAGTCTCCCTCTTAAGAACGATAAAGCCTTCAGCAATAGCTTCTCTAAACACCCTTTCCTTGCCCGTTATGTCGACCATTCTTATTTCGCCTTCGTCCATGTTCACGCCCCTCCATAAAGTACGGCTCCCTTCTTTTTACAGCTTCTACAAGGCTTCTAGCAATACTTTCATCATCGCTAAAATCGATTCGCACTAAATTGTCATTCCTGAGTAGGCAGGGTCTGAAATATCCATCATGAGTAACCCGCAGCTTCGTACACGCTGCGCAGAATCTCGGGTTAAACATAGGCTTTACAAGCTCAACAACAAGTCCAGAAGGTAGAACATATTGAGGCCTACTATGAAGCTTTCTAATCCTCATGTCAACGCTAATCTTCTCCAGCTCTGCTGCTAGACCCGCTAAACCAGCATGCAAAGCAGTGAAACGGGGAGAAACCGGAAGAGGCTCATGATACTCTATCACCCTGACAACATCCGCTCCAACCCCCTCGGCGAACTTTATGACATTCCACACCTCGCCCTCGTTTAAACCCCTCAGATAGACAAAGTTGATTTTCACAGGTCTAAGGCCAGCCTCCACAGCATCCCTTATCCCCGCCACCGCCCGATCAAGCCCATCAACCCCCGTAATTCTCCGATAAGTCTCCCTATCTAAAGAAGGCAGAGAAACGTTGACCCTAGACAGCCCAGCCTCGCGAAGCCGCATCGCAATGCCGGGCAAGTAGTACCCGTTAGTAACCATCGAAACCTCCTCAACACCCTCCATCGAGGCAACGCCCCTCACTATCTCGAAAACGTCCCTTCTAAGAAGCGGCTCACCGCCCGTAAGCTTCACTCTCCTAATCCCATAGCGAACAGCAACCCTAACAATCCTCAACAATTCCCCCACAGACAGCTCCCGCGAGCACTTACCCCGAAAACCCTCCCGATGACAAAAAAGGCAACGATAATTACACCTACAAGTCACCGCAACCCGCAACCTATCCACCGGACGCCCATAAGGATCTCTCAAAACGCCGACAGCGGCCATCGATATTCACAATTAGAAATGTCGGCCAAAATTAAACCTTCCCACACAACACCACAACAAACCCGGCGCACTCGCATAAAATGGCACCCGACGAGGACCTTGGCCTTTTTCCATCGAATTTCAACTAGGCTCAAAATTAAACTATTGAGTTTATAGGTAATGAAAAGAGCTAGCTTGAAGGAAGATGAGTTGAGAGCAGGGTCATTATTTTCTAACGTTATTTGTTCTCGCTGTTCTGCTAACTGTTGTTGATTATAAGGCTTGTTGTGCATTAGTATTGTGCTTATTAATTGCGTTCGGTTAAGTTAATTTTTAGGCTGAAAGTTGATTTTAGAGGAGGTAGGTTTCATGTTTTCTAGCGTGATTAGGGCCGTGTTGTTGTGGTTGATTATTTTCATTTTCGGTACTTTTGCAGGTATTATTGTTGCTTATTCTATGCGTAGTTACGTTTTTAGCGCTGTTGTTACTCAGTTGTTTTTTATTGCTGGATCTTTACTGGTTGCAGGTTTTCTTTTTAGGGGTAGAGAGCCGAGTATTTTGGGCTTTCGGGCTGCTAGTCCTTTTTATGTGTTCGCTTCGCTTGTTTTCTCGACGGTTTACGCTTTTCTTGTAGCTTGTGTCGCTCTTCGACTTCCTCAAGCGAGTGAATTTAAAACGCCGCTGCCGGGAGCTAGACAAGACACGGTTGTACACCTAACTTTAGCGCTTTTTCTTGCGCCGCTGGGTGAAGAGACTGTTTTCAGGGGATTTTTATTAGGCTATATGCTTGAGAGCCGTGTGAGTTCTCGAGTAGCAGTGCTTATGTCGGCTCTCTTGTTTACAATGATCCATGTGATACCGTTCTTCCAAGCGCCTTTAGTTCATAAAATCCTTGTACTCTCTAACGCCTTTATAATGAGCGTAGCAGCGGGATACCTCCGCACACAGACAAGGTCTGTTCTACCAGCCATAGCAGTGCATATGGGTTTTAACTTAGGTGGATTGTTAGCAACATAATGCAGAGCAATGACCTTAAGACTACACTCCATTATAACTAATCTAATATCGGTGCAGTGTGAGCGCACTTATATGACGACCTCATTTCCTTAGATCGCCCTGGCGTTGAATCCTGCAGACATTACTGCACTAATACTGGAATGAATTTTAGATTACTGTGGGAAAGAATAGATTTTTATGATAATGTCAAACTCACTCATCGATATTAACTCTCTTTTCTATTTTCCTTCGAATCTTTTATGAGAGATTCTTCGCCGAAAAAGTGGAGCTGCACGCCCGCGCGGGGATATACCGAGGGTCGTTAAATATGCCGTAGAGGAAGCTCAGCGTAAAAATCTATGAAATATCCGATCCAGGGGATCACATATCAGATGGGCTATATCGTGGCTGGTTGCAATGGCTCTGCGGATACGCTCTTTTTAGGAACTTTGGACCTATCTCTATTCCTAATCAAGTGACACAGCAACAAAAATTTAATAAAACCTAAAAAAGAACTAGAAAAAGGGCGCCCCGGTGGTGTAGCCCGGTCAGCCTGCGTGGGACCGAAAGCATAGCGGCCTCTCGGGTTCAAATCCCGGCCGGGGCACCATTTTATTTTCTTTTTACCATATATTCGAATATTTAGCTAAAGGTTTTGTAATCCAAAATTATTAAATTTTTAGTGTGGTGTATGTGCCCGATTTGCCTTTTATCATGGCTAGTATGTTTCCTGGTATTGTTCCGGAGCCTATTACTACTCTTATTTTTGCTGCTAGCGCTTTTGCTGCGCATCGGATCTTGTATGCCATGCCTCCTGTTACGTCGACTCCACTTGCGTTTCCAGCTATTTTGAGTGCTTCGTTGATTGATAATTCCTTTATTAGCTTGGCGTCGGGACTGTGTCGGGGGTCTTTGTCCATTATGCCTTCTACGTCTACCGCATATACTAACGTGTTGGCGTTTAGCTCGATTGCGAGCTGGGCGGCTAGGAGGTCTCCTGAGAGTATGGTGAATCCTAGTTTGTCGTCTAGCACGGCGTCGCCGTAGACTACGGGGACTAGGCCTAGTTTTAGGGCTTTGGCTAGCGGCTTGATCCAGTACTCGCGTAGCTCCTTGTTCACTGTATACGTGAAGGCGGAGGTTTGGAAGGGTACCGCGGGTAGGCCTCGTTGGGCTAGTTCTTTTACTACTTTTAGGTTTAGGACTGTCATCCAGTATCTTGTCTGGCTGAACCCTTCCAGCTTTCTCTTGCTGCCGTCGTGTCCTTCTTTTATTGCGTATTTTGCGGCTACTGGGTGTCCGAAGCTTCCGCCTCCATGTACCACGAGGAGACTCGTGTCTTCGTATGCTGTGGCTAGTTCCTCGGCGATTTGTCGGAGTACGTGTTTTCTTAGGGTGAAGGGGTTTGTTTTGTCTGTTATTAGTGAGCCGCCTAGCTTTACTACGGCGAGGGGGCGCTTGTTCATCTAGTATTCCCGGACTGCTATGAAGCGGGCGAGGCCTTCAAGCATTTTTCTATGTTCGTTTTCGGGTAGCGCTCTTAGGCTTTGTAGGGCTTTCGATACCCACTTATCTCTGAGGTTCTGCGCGCGCTCTTTTGCCCGCGTCTTCGCCTTGATGAGATTAATTATTTCTCTCGCCTCTTCGAACGTGACTTCGTCTTTTCTGAGAGTTGCGAGGAGTTTTTCTTTGTCTTTTCCTTCTAGTTCTTCGAGTGCTAGGGCTATTACGATGTTTCCTAGCTTGTGCTCGACTATGTCTTGCCCTACTCGCTTGCCTGTTTTCTCTTCCTCTCCGAATAGGTCTATTATGTCGTCGCCTATCTGGAAGGCTATGCCTAGGGCGTGCCCGTATTTCTTTAGGGCTTCGATTTGCTCTTTATTTGCTCGTGCTGAGAGGGCGCCGAATACGCATGCGGTTTCTATGAGGGCGGCGGTTTTCTTGCTTATCATGTCCATGTAGTCGTCGAAGGTTACGATTTTGTACCTGTTCTTTACTACATAGGGCTCGTCTACTCTGCCGGCTTGCTCGAAGAGTATGTCTAGCCTTTCGCCTTCTGTTAGCACCTTGATGGTTTCCACAAGAATCCTGGTGAAGGTGGGCGGGTCCACTGTGTCGAGCAGTGCTTCGGAAATGGATTCCCTGTAGTGTACTGCGACTAGTATTGCTGTGCTTATGCCGTACTTTTTCCAGACGGTAGGTTGCCCCCTGCGAAGCTCACTGTGGTCTATTATGTCGTCCAGCACTAGGGAGTATTGATGTGTCAGTTCGACGGCCGCGGCCGCCGGCATGGCCTCGTCCTGCCTGCCGCCGAGCGCCTTCGCAGATATTATTGTCAAGGCTGGCCGTACGCGCTTGCCGCCCGTCCTTATCTGGTGCAGTACGGGCTCCTTGAACGCTTCGCTGAGATTTGAGAGAAGGTAGTGCTCCATTAGGGGGTCTACTTGTCTTCCGATCCTTATAAACTCCGAAACTACGTTCTTAAGCTCCACCAGTTTCACCTCAACCTGTGCGTATCCGAATATAAAATAGCAACCCCAGAATATATAATAATAGATGAAAGTGCAGACTGGAGACAAGAAGACTTCAGACGGCTTCTACGTAATAGTCGTCGAGGGGAGCCCTAACCAACTCCAGCGGGTCATAAGCCAGGTAGAGCGAGGCGCCCGCGTGGAATTGGCAGGCACCAAGCTACTGATATATGTCCGCTCGAGAAGGCTTAGAAACAAGCTGTATAGGCGATTACTGCAATATCAAGGTCAAGGCCGATAAGTCAGCCAATACTTATGGCGTCACTATGACGGGCTGTTTTCAGCTTTTTATCCGCCGCGGGCTTGAAGCCTTCTGAAGCCTTGAAGGGTTTCAGCTGCACCACATTTATCCATCCAGATGCGCAAGCTTCCTGAGCGACTATCTTAGAAGGCTGGGCGTAAAGGCGTTTTCTCCATGTTCATGAAATAGTTTAAGATTTTGATAAATTTCTTGCCAACAATACCTCTATGTAGCTGATAGCCTAGCAAAACTATATAACTTATATTCTTCTGCGACGAATTTTATCAGGCTGAATCCAGGTGAAGACCTTGCAGCCTCAGGCTAAAGTCTTTCCCGTATATAGTGGCTGCGGCAAGCTCTTCTTCGGAGTAAACGCCGTGAAAGAGCTAAAGACGTACATAAGTAGAAGAAAGATGCTAATAGTTACCGGGAGAAGGTCGGCGAAAATAAGCGGCGCCTTAGATGAAGCTGTCGAAATTCTCAAAAACGTAGGCGCCGAATACAGCGTATTTTCCGGCGTAAGGCCGAACCCGTCCATCGACGATGTACTAAAAATTGTTAAAGCCTACAGAGACGCTGGCTCAGACTCGCTGCTAGCAATTGGAGGGGGAAGCGTAATAGATGCCGCCAAAGCTGCAAAGCTATTAATAACATGCGGCGGCGACATAAAGGATTACTTATACGGCAGAAAGAAATGCGGTGCCCGCGATCCGCCGCTATACGCTATAAACCTAACTCACGGAACGGGCACAGAGGTCGATCGCTGGGCTGTTGTAACGATTCCTGAAACAAAGGAAAAGCTGGGTATGGAGGCATGCTATCCCGACGTGGCGATAGATGATCCTAAATACACCGTTACACTTCCACGCACGCAGACCATATACGTGACGCTCGACGCATTCGCCCATGCAATCGAATCAGCTACCTCCAGCACAGCTTCGCCCTACGTCACTCTACTGTCGGAAGAAGCCATAAGATATATTGTAAAGTATCTGCCAGCAGTCGTCGACGACCCAAAAAATCTTGAAGCTAGATATTGGCTGCTCTACGCTTCAATGTTAGCAGGCATAAGCATAGACCACGCAGGCACCCATGTAGGCCATGCTATAGAACACGTATTAAGCGGCATAAACCCTAACTTGCCTCACGGCGCAGGACTCGGAATTCTTTATAATGCCTTAATAAAATATTTCTACAAGTCATGCCCCGAAGCCATGGCCAAGCTACTTGCACCCCTAAACCCCGCGCTTAAGCCTAGAAGCGAAGACGCTGAGAAAGCACAGCAAGCCTACAACGCATTCCTAGAGAAGATAAACTTTCAGGAAAGCTTGGGTACCTATGGTTTCGGGCTAGATGATGCGAACACCATAGCCGACATAGCTTATGATAACCCTATACTGGGCAACTGGATAAAAGGATCACCGATAAAAATAGACAAAAAAGACATAGCTGAAATAATTAAAAAACTGGTATAAAACTGCCACTTTTTTAATTTTCGAACATCTTCTAGCGTAGTGTCTTGTTCAAAGTAACTTGATGTTAGCAACTTGGTAGAATGCCACATAGTTACATCTACCCAGCTTTTTCAGGGCTTATCTAAACAAGTATAAACAGCTAAAAAGGACTCTAAATTACACTTTTTTTACCGTCTACATTCCGCGGCTCTTTATATCGAATTTAGATGATGTCCTGTGGATCTACCTTACAAAAATTTCAGCCGTGTCACCATTCATCACTAGTCAGAATTGAAGTCACTCATCCTACGTCTATTGATTATGCCTGCAACGTTTAAAAAATGTTATTATAAACGATAACGTGAAGATATCATGCCAAAAATACAATCACTATATAATCAATTCCTAAAAGCACTGAAGGATCAGTGCGTTGTATCGCATTATATGAATTGAAGAATACTCATAGCGCTTACGTGAATAGCAATAGTTTCATTAGGCTTTGTGCATATTCTTGGAGTGGTGTTGGAGTTGAAGGTGTACGTTAAGGAGCTTACCTTGTCTACGAATAGGCGTTATCAGCTTGTGGACATAACGCACGAGGTTGAACGCATTGTTCGGGAAAGCGGCATCGAAAACGGGTTGTGCCTAGTTTTTGCTCCTCACGCTACGGCCGCTATAGTGGCCAATGAGCACGAGTCTGGCTTGATGCAGGATATTCTCACTAAGGTGAAAGAGTGCTTCCCGCCTGACGGAAAGTGGCTTCACAACAGGATTGACGATAACGCGGCCGCCCATCTTGGCTCTGCATTTATAGGCGCTGACCGAGTATTCCCGGTAATTAACGGCAGGCTCGTCAGGGGAACGTGGCAGAACATCTTCGTGGTCGAGATGGATGGGCCGCGCAGCTATAGGCGGATAATAATTGAGGTTTTAGGAGAATAGCTTCTCTCCTTTTTAAGGGTTCAAAAACATATAACATCTTTGTTGCATTTATTATTGAAGAATTTATAAGGTCTAGTGTTGTTACTAGTCAGATTTTCTGAAGGTTCTGAGGGGATGCGGATGGGCGCAACATTCATCGGCCATGTAAGCGTCGACACGGTAATTCGCGGCGGAGAAATGCGTAAGGCCATGGGTGGCACAGTGGTTTACGGCTCTGTTGCTGCAACTAAGCATGGCTACAAATCCTCTATAGTTTCTAAGGTAGGCAGAGACTTTCCAGACGAGTATTTAATATATTTGAGCCGGCTAGGTATTGATATTTCTGGCATCAAGGTTTCCGATAAGCCTACCACTAAGTTTAAACTAGTTTACCAGGACTCGGAGAGAAATCTGTATTTGATGTCGAAATGCGAGGACATATCGTCGTTCGACTTGACGCCGCGCTTTATCGAGGAGCAGATTGTCTTAATTGGCCCGCTTATAGGCGAAGTCTCGCTAGACGCGGTCGAATATATTTCTAAAAAAGCAGAACTGACAGCTCTAGACATCCAGGGCTTCGTTAGAAAAGTTAACCCAGATAAAAGCATAACGCTTCAGCCGATGGAAAACGCCTTAACAGCCGTTGGGTTAGTGGACATTGTGCATGCTGAGCTCAGCGA
>Ga0209410_1000634_pt1 | contig 16421 bp, 13 predicted proteins | sample Mar14436cmmetaG_FD_184135 | JGI IMG/M metagenome (GOLD analysis project Ga0209410, IMG submission 184135) | Marine hydrothermal vent microbial communities from Guaymas Basin, Gulf of California to study Microbial Dark Matter (Phase II) - Marker... ... | reverse complement strand
ACCTGAGCCTTGCGAAAGACCTCAAGGATGAGGTGGGCAGCCTCTACCCTTTCTATACCTGCCCCCACCTCCAAGGGGTGGTACCTATGTTTATACCCATGCACCGAAGGCTTAGGATCACAGGGTTGACAGAAATTTCAACGCATGGTAATAAAAACAATGTTCAGGTGCCGGGAGGCTTAATAGGGAATCCGGTGGGAATCCGGAGCCGGCCCGCGGCTGTGACCGGGGACGAAAGCCCCAGATAGGCCACTGGGAGCTATAAGCTCCTGGGAAGGCGGGGCGAGTAGGACGATCCGGGAGCCAGAAGACCTGCCTGGGCAACATAGGCATTAGCTTTGGCGAGCGCCCAAAGCTAATAGCAAAGTCCTGTGGGATAAAACGGGAGTCCCTGGACTGTTTTATGCGGTTCAGGGACTTTTTTGTATAAAATTTATTGCAGGAGGGTCAAAATGAAGAGAGCTTTTATTACATTACTAATCTTTCTTTTTTTACCAGGATTAAGTAATGCCCAAAAGATTCATGAGTTGGAAGAAATAGTAGTTACTGCAACTCGTTCTCCAAGATCTCCTGAGAAGGTGGTCGCTGATGTGGATGTTGTTAAAGAAGAGGATATTAAAAATTCTTCTGCAACTAACATAGATGATATCTTAAGAAGGCTGGGTGGAGTTGATATCAGGAGATATACAGACGTTGGTTTTGGTCCCCCTATAAGTGTTTACATCCGCGGCATAGGTGGAAGCAAAAGGGTAATGCTTATGATGGATGGAGTGCCTCTTAACTCACCCATTACAGGTTTTCTTAATTTCAACCAATTTCAGTTATCTTCTATTGAACGTGTAGAGGTTGTTAAAGGTCCTTTTTCCTCACTTTACGGAAGTAATGCAATGGGAGGAGTAATCAATATTATATCGAAGAAAAGAAAAAAGGAAGGCGTTGATATTATTCCAATATTTAAACTGGGAAATTATGATTTTAGAGAAGGCGGTATCAGTGTTCTTGGACGAAAAGGCAAATTTTCTTATTCCCTGACGGGAAATTATCGGACTATAGACAATCACTACCGCAGGGATGAACAAATAGATTACATTTATAATCCTGCAACAGGTGGTTTTAATAAAAGATATAAAGATGTGAGTGAATATTCAGAATACAACGATAAAAGAATTTTTGCACGCTTCGACTATGATTTTTCTGATGTCACTAGCATAACATTTACAGGAAATTATATGAAAGCCTACACAGAGATGGGACCAACTGTATTTCTTTCAGTAAAACGCAAAAAAGATCAAGACAAAACTTCATATTTTTTGAATCTCACTGCACACACCATGCTTTTTAACAATTTGGACATTGAGGCAAGGATTTTCACTAATTATGATAAGGTTGAAGGAAAATGGGAACATATTATTGATAATCCTGCTCCTTTTGGACCACCGTTTTTGTTTGTGTATGGAGATCGTGATTATTGGGGAAGGAATATTGGTGCTCAAGTTAAGGCGTCCATGCCAGTTATGAATTTTAGTTATTTAACCGTTGGCATAGATTCCAATTTTATAAAAGCACATTGGAAAAACACCAAAGAAGACGGAAGTGTAATTGGTGATGTCATGGATGAAACTATGAATACTTATGCCATTTACCTTCAAGACGAAATGGAGTTTTTTTCTCGTCTTTTGATTACCTTAGGTGCAAGATATGATATTAACTCAGAAACAGAAGATTCTTTTTCTCCAAAACTTGGAATTTTATACAAACTGAATGATAACATAAGTTTTAGAGGGTCTATTGGCCGAGCATTTCGCGCTCCTAATCTTCAGGAGCTTTACTCACCAACCTGGATGATGATTCCCGGAATACCTTTTAAATCTAATCCTGATCTCGATCCAGAAACCATTTGGTCTTATGAGCTGGGAACATCAATTAGATTTGCTGATAGATTTAAGTTTAATTTCACTGGATTTTATTCAAAGGCTAAAGACCTTATATCCGCTCCCATAAGGGGTGGGATTCAGCGTTATGAAAACTTGAATGAAGTTGAAACCGATGGCTTTGAAGTAGCGCTGGAAGGTAAAATATTTCCCTGGCTCAGTGGTTATATCAACTATACCTATACCCATTCAGTGGAAGAAGAAGAAGGCCGGCTGGATGATATGCCACTTCATTATGTAAACGGTGGAATCCGGTTTGCCCATGAACTTGGCCACAAGAAACGTTTCACTGCATCCCTTGATGCCAGGTATTACGGAAGCAGGTTTTTTAAAGACAGAAGGACTCAAAAAAAGATAGATTTAGATTCATTTACAGTTTTAGACTTTAACATACGGTTTGATCTTTTTGATCATCTTGGAATCCAGATGGCAGTTACAAACATTACTGATGAAGAGTATGAGATTCATGGTTCTGTTTTAGGTCCAGAGCGCTGCTGGTGGGTAAAGGTTGATTATAAATTCTAAAAAGGGGACAAAAATGCACTTTTCAATAACTTTTGTTTCTGTTTCTGATGCAGGACTTCGAGTGCTTGCTCAAGTAATAGATGATTTCCTTTCCAAGGAGGAGTTTAGCCATCTTTTTGAGAGCAAGATAAAAATAGATGCGTATTTTGTAGGTGAACAGAGGGGTTATTCAGAAAAAATTTCAGCTATAAGGGAATCAATTTTATCTTCAGATATTGTCCTACTTGATTTAATGGGTGCGGAAAGATCTATCTATCAGGCTGTTGAAGAGTCAATTAAAGAGTATGGAAAAGATCTCGTTCTTATTGGGTATGCAGGTGAATATTTAAGATCTCGTGAGAAGTTTGGTTCTTTTTCTATGAAAAAAATGATGAAAGTTATGGAAAAAATGGCAGATAGAAAAATTAGAACTACCTCTAATTTTGATATGGAGAAAATGCTTAACCGCATGGAATCTCTTGGAAGATTAGCGCCTTTTGGTTTTCTTAAGGATATGCGTAACTGGATCTACCTTAAAAATTATTGGAGAAACGCATCTATAGAAAACATCAAAAATATGCTTCTTCTTTTATATCGCGATTACGGTAAAATTAAAGAACTTCCAAAACCCAAAAAGCCAATAGATTTTTCAAAATATGTGCTTTTTGACCCAGAGAATATGCATGGGTTTGAAAGTTTTTCTGAGCTTAAAAAAGAATGGGGTTGGAATGAAAATCAGAGAACAATTGGACTGCTTTTTCACAATTTCAATTATCCAAATTACTCCTTTGGTATTATCTCAAAAATCATAAAACTCCTCAGAAAAAAATATAATGTTGTTCCTTTTGGAATATCTTTGGGGTCAGACAAATACGAAAAGATAAACAAAGTGCTGGATGAAGGATTGAGACTCGATCTTATATGGGACTTTCTTCCTTTTCGATTTGGAGTAGGGCCTATGGGTGGAGACCCTGAAGCAAGTCTTAATATATTTCGCAAAATGAATGTGCCAATTATGCATCCGTTTTTTTTGGGAAAACGAAAGATAAGGGATTGGGAGAATTTAATTAAAGGACTTAGTCCAATGGAAGTCATCATTCACATTATGCTTCCCGAATTGGATGGTATAGTGGATGCCATTCCTGTTGCAGGTCTGGAGGAAAGTCAAAACAGTAGGATTTCAGATTTACAGGAATTAAAGCTTATTGAAGGTCGTTTAAAAAAATTGATAGCTCGGTCTGAAAGCTGGATAAATCTCCGCACTAAGGCAAATAAAGATAAACGTGTTGCCTTTATCCTCTATAACTATCCACCTGGAGAAGAAAATGTTGGAAGTGCATCCTTTCTGGATACCTTTAAATCTATTGAACAGATTATCTCAGAGATGAGAGAAGCAGGATATCATTGTGAAGAAATATCAGCCTCTGATCTGGAAAAGATATTTGTATATAATGGAGTTTGCAACTCAGTTAACTGGTCTGAACCAGAAACTATTAAAATCCGCTATCCTGTTGAAAAATATACAACAGGAGATACTCTGCGCCAGATTATGGTTGAGCAGGTATCAAAGGAGTGGGGAGAGCCTCCTGGAAGCATTATGGCAGATAACAATTCATTTCTTATTCCAGGTATTATAAGTGGAAATGTATTTATTGGATTGCAACCATCAAGGGGTTCTTTCGAAGATCCATCAAAACTTTATCATGATAAAGACCTTCCACCTCACCATCAGTATATGGCCTTTTATCGCTGGCTGGAGGAAGAGTTTAAGGCTGATGTTGTCATCCATGTAGGCACCCATGGAACACTTGAATTTTTACCCGGCAAAGAAGCTGGCCTTTCAGATAAGTGTTTTCCAGATTATCTTATTGGGAAAATGGCGCATCTGTATATTTATTACATTGGAAACCCATCAGAGGCAATAGTTGCTAAACGACGCACTTATGGATGTTTGATAAGTTATTCAAGTCCTCCATTTAAGCGCTCTGGCTCTTATGGTGATTTAGTAGAGCTTGAAGATATGATTAATGAATATAACGAAGCAGGGAGACTACATCCTCAACAGCAAGCTGAGCTTTTAAAGAAGGTTAAGAAGAAAGTTTCAGAAATGAGACTAACTGTAGAGGGAGATTTTACAGTAGATAACATCTCAAAAGAGCTGATTCGATTAAAAAACTCTTTAATACCTCTTGGCTTGCATGAATTTGGTAAGCCTTTTGACAAGGAAGAAGAAGCTTGTTTTCTCAGCGCAGTATTGTGTTGGAACAGGGGTAAGATTCGATCACTTAAGGAGATTATTGAGGATGAACTTGAAAACATAAAATCATTATCACTAAGTGAAAACAAAATAGCTCTTGATAACCGAATAAACCATCTCATTGACGAGCTCGTCAGAGATTACTTCTTCGGAGAGAGAAGACTTTACAATGAAATATATAAACAGCTTTCTTCTTCAGGTAAGAAAAAGCTTGAAGCAACTATGAAGTATGGAGAAAAATGCCTTGAGCGCCTAAGAAAAAGTGATGAAATTAAAGGATTGTTAAATGCATTGGAGGGCAATTACGTCGAAGCGCGCCTTGGAGGGGATATAATCCGTGATCCAGAGATCCTACCAACTGGCTATAATATCTATCAGTTTGATCCAAGGGTTGTCCCCTCCGAAGTAGCTGTGGAGAGAGGGAATGAAATAGCAAAAAACACAATTGATTACTATTTCAAAAAATACAAAAGCTATCCAGAAACAGTAGGTCTTGTTTTATGGGGCTTTGAAACTGCAAAAACACATGGAGAAACCATAGGGCAGATACTTTCATATCTTGGTGTAAAGATCAAAAGGGAATACGATATATGGGAGCCTAAATTTGAAATCGTTCCCCTGTCCGAATTAAAACGCCCTCGTATTGATTGTGTAATAACGATCTGCGGATTCTTTAGGGATATGTTTCCAAACCTTATTGACCTTTTGGATGAAGTCTTTGAAGCTGTTGCTTCTCTTGATGAACCCTTAGAGATGAACTTTGTTAAGAAACATAGCCTGTCCATTTATAATGAAATGGTAAAAGAGATGAATGAATCACAGGCTAAGGAGCTTTCCACAGCTCGAATCTTTGGGCCAGCTGAAGGGCAATATGGCACAGGCATAACAACCATGATAGAGGGTAGGAACTGGAAAGAGGAGGTTGAAATAGCCAATGCCTTTGTTTCCGCTCTGAAGCATGTATATACCAGAAACCGCAGAGGAGAAGCACAGAAAAATTTATTAGAGCATAATTTAAGAAATATAGATCTTGTCTCACAGGTGCAGAGTTCAGCAGACTACTCGTTTTTAGATCTTGACCACTACTACGAATACTTTGGCGGTCTTGCCAAATCCGTTGAAACAGCGAAGGGAAGAAAACCAGTGATGTTATTCACTGACAGCTCAACTAGCATCATTTATACAGATGAGGCTAAAAAAGCTATAGAAGTAAGCGTTCGCACACGACTTTTAAATCCCGTGTATATAGAAGAGATGTTAAAACATAAAGTTCATGGTGCGCAGCAGATTGCTAAACGCGTAGAAAATCTTATCGGACTCTCTGCTACTACAGGGAGAGTTGATAGTTGGATATTTGATGAAATCAAAAAAACATACCTGGATAATCCAGAAATTTTCAGCAAATTAAAAGAAAATAACCTGTTTGCTACTACAGAGATCATAAAGAAGCTTTTTGAAGCCGAAAAAAGAGGATACTGGAAAGCTCGGGAAGAAGATATGAAAGATCTTACGAAAAAATACTTGGAGTTAGAAGGGAGTATAGAAGAGGTTTCGGATAAGACCTAAAAAGGAGTCAAAAATGAAAAAATTGATCTTAATTTTATTAATATTGCCAATCTTAGTGATTGGGTGTTCAAAGGGAAAAGAGAGCGAAAAGGAAACAAAAATAAGGATTATTGATCAGATGGAAAGAGAAGTAGAAGTGCCACCCAGGGTTGAAAGAGTTGTCAGTCTATGGCCAGAAGCAACCAGAGTTTTGCTTGCATTGGGTGTTGAGGATAAAATTGTAGGTTTAGATAGCTATAGCAAGACATGTCCTATTTTAACAAGGGTTTTTCCGAGAATAAAAGACATAACAGACGTTGGTAGTTCTATAGGAGGAACAATAAGTGTTGAAAAAATTGCTCAGCTTAAGCCAGATATTATCTTCATGTGGGCTTATGATCCTGAACTTGCTGACAAACTTCAAAAAAGCTTAGGCGTGCCGGTTGTATGCGTTAGAATGCACCCCTCAAAAAAGATGATAAGCTTTGATATGCTCACGATTATAGGTAAGTGTGTTGGAAAAGAGAGCAAGGCTGAGGAAATCAAAAACTATCTTGAACAGAAATTATTTAAAATAACTTCTGTAACCTCAAAGATCCCAGATTCAAAAAGACCTAAAGTTTATCCGGTAGATCCTAGGGATTTGTTGAAAGTCCTGGCACGGAGTGAATATGTGAATCTTGCTGGTGGGAAGAACTTAGCAGATGTTGGCAGAAAAGGTATGGGATATACTGTAAGCCTTGAAGACCTACTCCACTGGAATCCTGATGTGATAACATTATCCGGATTTGCAAAGCTTAAACCAGAAGATATTTTAAAAAATTCACGCTGGCAGAAAATCAAGGCAGTAAGAGAGGGAAAGGTTTACAAGCTGATGCTTGGCTGGGTCGGTTATGGTCCGGCTATGTCTGTAATAAATGTTATGAGTGCTGCGAAGGTTTTCTATCCGGATAGATTTGATTTTGATCTTGAAAAAGAGGCTAATGAGATATTCAAGTTTGTTTATGGTATTGATAACTTATACACCGAGCTTAAAAATACCTATAGGCTGTCAGATGTCCCGCTCTCAAATTCAAAAAAACCATCTAAATAACTTGTTTTTTGTTTTTTTGTCTGTTTTATTGTTTATTACATACCTATCCATCGGCAAGTATTACATCTCTCCTTTATCTGTGTTTAACGAAAATTCAATAGAGCATTCAATTATTTTTGACATCAGACTACCGAGGGCAGTTGAAGCAATGCTTTTTGGAGCTTGTATGGGGATATCAGGTGCATCACTTCAAACAACCTTAAGAAATCCACTTGTAAGTCCATATATATTGGGTATATCTTCAGGTGCGGCCTTTGGAGCAGCTTTATCAATAGCTTTTTGGGGAACAGGATACTTTTTCTTCACGCAGCCATCAGCAGTTCTTTGGTCTTTGATCGCAATTTCTCTTACTCTTTCCTTATCACGATTTAGAGGACATTATTCTTCGGTCTCTTTGGTTTTGGCTGGTATAATAGTTTCTGCTCTGTTTTCAGGGCTTTTGGCCTTGATTCAGATACTCATAGAACCTGAAAAAACACATACAATAGTTGCCTGGACAGTTGGTAGACTCCATACGGTGGGCTGGAGAGATGTTGCCACTTCTACTCCATTGGCAATTCTTGGAATTCTTGGGCTTCTTATTTTCAGGTGGAGGATATTTTTACTTTCAATGGGAGATGAGGAGGCAAAGTCTCTTGGTATTGATGTTGAAAAGGAAAGGATCCTTGTAGTTTTTTTGCATCAATTGCCACTGCTTCAGTTGTTTCTGTGAGTGGAATAATAGGTTGGGTTTGTCTGATTTCTCCGCATATAACAAGATTTATTGTTGGATCTAATCCCAAAATTCTCTTACCAGCCTCCATTTCAGTTGGAGCTTCCTTCATGCTCGTTGCTGATCTGATTTCAAGAACAATTTGGACTTTTGAAATACCAGTTGGGATAATTACCACATTAGTTGGTGCACCGCTTTTTCTGTATTTGATGAGGAGAGCAATGCATGAGTGGAGTTAAGGTAAAGGAATTGACATTTGGATATGATGAAAAGCTAGTTTTAGATCACCTATCCTTTGAAGTTAGTAAAGGTGAGATTTTAGCGGTACTTGGTCCAAACGGCAGTGGAAAGACTACGCTACTAAAATGCTTAAATATGCTTTTAAAGCCCAAAGGCAGTTTTTTTATTGAATCTTTTGATATCTCAAAACTCAATAAAAAGGAGATTGCAAAGTTTGTAGGTTACGTTCCTCAGATGCACTCGCCAGTTTTTCCTTATAAGGTTATAGATGTAGTTGTTAGCGGAAGAGCTCCTCATTTAGGATTTTCGATGCCAACAAAACAAGATTATAATGATGCCCACAATGTCTTGGACAAGCTGGGTTTAACACATTTGGCAGACAGACCATATACTCAGTTAAGCGGGGGACAGCTAAGGCTGGTGCTCATAGCAAGAGCTTTGGTTCAACAACCCAAGGTTTTACTTCTTGACGAGCCTACTTCTCATTTAGATCTTAAAAATAGAGTGCTTGTTTTAAAAATCTTAAGAGCGATCACAAGCGAAGGCATTACTGTAATAATGAGTGGACACGATCCGAGCTTAGCTTCTATTTTTTCAGACAAGATTTTATTGATGCGCAATGGCAAAATAGTCAGCTATGGAGAGACTAAGGATGTTTTAAACAGAGAAAATATTGCAAAGGTTTATGGAGTAAATGTGGAAATTTTCGAAAGAAATGGAAATAGATATGTGTTTCCAGTTGTGATTTGACTTTATGCTAAATTTTCTAAATACTCCATGGTGTTTCGTCAAGTGTGTCCGAAGGATAAGAGGCCTTCCTCCACAAGTTCCTCAAAGCCTCTCAGCTTCCGTGAGCGGTATCTCTCCTCCAAACCCCTGAGCACCAAATAGACCACCTTCCGAAGCGCTCCAGGCTCACAAAAGATCTCTATCACCTTGGCTCTACGCTTCACCTCCTTTGGAAACCTCTCAAGCTGATTAGTGGTATAAATGTAACTCCGAATAGGTTCCGGATACTCCAGAAAGACTAAAAGTTCCTCAAGGTTCTTCTCCCAGTGCCTCACCACCTCCGGATACCTTCCCTGCCACCAGAGAACGATGAATATGTCGACTCCTTCCCATTCGACAGGACTACTATGTTCCTGTCAGGCAAAACTGCTTTACTCAATACATATTTCACAGTGAATAGGACATAGGCTAACAAATCGCTCCACCTGACCGCTATTCCGCTGGTGAGGTTGGTCGTTTAGAAAGTAAAGGGGGGGTCAGATTTTTAATCTTGAACAAACCTTTTCTTTCCGGATATTAGCGGGTCATGGCGAGGCCGTTGGGAATCATTTGGAGACTACCTCTTTTTTTATTTCCACGGGAAGTAAGCTGGCAAGATTTACATGCTCGGATGCGGAGAGAATGTTGCTCCTCTCTGTTTAGCCTTTCTGGCGCATATGCTAATAGGCATCACCTCGGGGAAGGACTGCATAAACATGGATGACTTTTTCATCGGGGTCAGGGGTAAAAAGGATTCGCCACTTTCCAACTCTGAGTCTATAATCACCTCTCAGTTCTCCAGTTAAAGGTCTTACGTTGTTAGCCATTAAGGGATTCTCTTCTTTTTCAAGGCCAATCAGTGCCCTCTTTATTCTTGAGCGGATCTTTTTGTCAAGTTTAAGGTACTGCTTCTCTGCGTTTGGTTTGATCTCAATCTTCCAGCTCATGAATGGATTTCCCTTTTATCCCTTTTTTAATCTCCTCTTTACCCTTTTTGATGATCTCTACCCATTCGGGCTTAGAGAGGATCTCTAAGGTCTCTTTATGCCTTTCGATATATTCATCTATCAACTCAGTGAGGATCTCTTTGATATCCCTTTTTTCAATGCTTGCGATAATCTTCAAAACATCCCTTTTTTCTTCGGGTATTCTCACCGTAGCCGTCTTCATCTTCATCCTCCTCATAACTTTAATCTACAAGGAGAGTAGCAGAATTAGCAATTAGTGTCAAAATCTCTCAGTCAAAAATGTGGCCATTTTGCTGTTTTTTCTTTACTTGGTGGTAAAGGATTATAATATACGGATGCTAAAAGCTACAGAAAGGGACCGAACCTTTTCCTGTTGGATAGGAGTAGATCATGGTGAGGGGTTGACATGGGGTCAAAGGGGATGTAAATAAAGGGGCGACCGGAGGAAGGATGGTCAGGCTAACTCTCCAGAACAGCTGGTGGTGGAGGAAGGACATAGGAGGAGTGGCCTGGCCTGCCGTCTTTCAGTGAGCCGCTCTCAAGAGGGATTCGATCGGGCCACGGGCCACTCAGGTTCGTGGCCCGATTTTTTTTATGGAGGAGAGGTATGGAAAGGGTGCTTTTGGGAAACGAGGCGATGGCCTGGGGAATCCTTGAAGGAGGTGCAACGGTGGTGACCTCCTATCCGGGGACCCCTGCCTCAGAGATCCTGGAGATGGTGCAGCGGATCAGAGAGGAGCAGCGGTTGAAGGTCCATGTCGAGTGGTCGGTCAATGAGAAGGTGGCCTTTGAGGTCGCCCTCACCAACAGCTACCTCGGTCGGAGGTCGGCCGTCGCGATGAAGCAGGTGGGGCTGAACGTGGCCCTCGACCCCCTGATGAGCGCTGCCTACACCGGGGTAAAGGGGGGATTCGTCCTCATCTCTGCCGACGATCCCGGCCCCTACAGCTCCCAGACCGAGCAGGACAGCCGCTATCTGGCAAGCTTTGCCAAGATACCGGTCTTCGATCCTTGCTGCCCGCAGGAGGCCAAGGAGATGGTAAAGAGGGCCTTTGAGCTCTCTGAACGCTACAAGCTGCCCGTCATGGTTAGACCCACCTCCTGGATCTGCCATGCCCGTCAGGGGGTCTCTTTGGGTAAGATAGAGCCGGTGGACAGATTTCCCTCCTTTGAGAAGGCCCCGGAGAGATGGGCAGCCACCCCCCGTTTCCGCTATCTGCTACACCGGGAGCTGAACGATAAGATAAGGGATATCGCCTCCCGGAATGCCCCTGAGCCAGTCTTTCTTCCCGAGCGGGCCGATCTGGCAGTCATCGCCTCGGGGGTCCCCTATGCTCATGCCCATGATGTGATAAGGGCGATGGGACTGGAAGGGAGGATAGCCCTCTACAAAGTAGATCTGCCTTACCCCCTCGATCATCGGATAGACGAGATCGTGAGGAAATACCCCCAGACCCTGATCTTGGAGGAGACCTACCCCCTGATGGAGCTTCAAGTGGGGTACAGGGAGGGATTGAGAGGTAAGTTGGATCTTACTGTGCCCTCTGAGGGGGAGCTGACCCCGGATGCGGTGGCTCAGATCCTATCGGGGCTCCTGGGGGAGGATGTGACGGAGAGGAAGGCCCTCCCTGCAGCAGGGAAGAGGCCCAGCCTCTGCCCGGGCTGTCCTCACCGGGCGACCTTCTGGGCGATAAGGAAGGCTGTCCCCCAGGGGATATACCCCAGCGATATCGGCTGTTACACCTTGGGGCTGAACCTCAAGGCGGTGGATACTTGCCTCTGTATGGGGGCAAGCATAAGCCAGGCGACAGGGTTGTATCACTCGTTCAGGAGTGCGGGCAAGTCCCCCCCTTCCATCGTCGCCACCATCGGCGATTCCACCTTCTTTCACTCCGGTGTGCCGGCCCTGATCAACGCCGTGCACCAGGGGGCATCCTTTGTCCTCGTGATCCTTGACAACGGTACCGTGGCCATGACCGGGGGGCAGCCCACCCCGGCGACCGATGGGCCCGGAAAAAGGGTGAGGATAGAAGACCTGGTTTCGGCCTGTGGGGTGGATTTCATGAGGGTCGTGGACCCGTATGAGGTGCCTGAACTGATCCGTACCGTCAGGGAGGCGGATCGCTATGCCAGGGAGGGAAGGGGGGTGGCGGTGGTGATCAGCAGGGCCCCCTGTCTGATATACGGGAAGAGGGAGCGGGAGCAGGGGGAGATCATCATCGCTGATGACTGCACCCTCTGTGGTCTCTGTACTGAGAAGTTCGAGTGCCCGGCCTTGGTGAAGGGGCCCGAGGGGAGGCCTCTTATAGATCGGGCCCTCTGTGCCAACTGTGGCTTATGCCTCCATGTCTGTCCCCGGGGGGCGATCAGGAGGGTAGAGGTATGAGACTTCAAATCCTTTTAGCCGGTCGAGGGGGAGAGGGGATCATATTTATGACCCGAATCTTGACGGAGGGGCTCTTTCGGTGTGGCCATCCCGTCATCTCCACGGAGACCCACGGAATGGCCATGAGGGGTGGCTCGGTGATCTCTCAAGTGAAGGTAGGGGGGTACTTAAGCCCCATGATACGCCTGGGGGAAGCGGATCTCCTTCTGGCCACATCGCCTGAGGAGGCCGACAGGAACCTCCCCTATCTCAGGAGGGGAGGAGTTCTTATCGTCAATGCTCCCCTTCCTGGTCCCACTTATATAGACGCTACAGGGATCTCTCACCGCCTGGGCAACCCCCGAGGAAGCAACCTCGTCCTTCTCGGCTACGCCCTCTCGCAGTTCAATCCTCTTCTTTCCCTGACTCCTTTTCAGGACGTGGTCGCCGAGCTTAGCACTCCAAGATACCGTCTGGGGAACCTGCGCTGCCTTGAGGAGGGGTGGAAGTTAGGAAAAGAACAAAGAGGGAGGGAGAATTTATGAGAGAAGGGCCCTTTCAGCCCCCTTCATCGATCTTTTCCTTATTTTCTCTTAACCATTCAATCAACCTGTTCAACACCAACTCTATCTCATCGAGATGGTCTCGGCAGATTTCATATAGTTCCTCGGGAGTGATTTCGTGGTAGAAATGTGTCATCCTGTTTCGATAACCGGCCATCTTGGTCAACAGGTCCGCCTCTTTTTTCCTCAAGACCTCTTTCTCCAAAAGCCCTCGGGCTATCTCCTTATATTCCGTAACCGGATGGCCGAAGGCCTTAGCCAATATATGGCGCCCGAGGTCGAGCAGACCTTCCAAAGCACGCCTAAGGTATGATTCAGCCGATGCCACATTGCGCTTATCTCCCAAGAACTCCTCTAAGCTACTGAGCGGCAGTTCTTTAACGTCGCTTAGCATTTCCCTGATAAGAGAGGTTCTTTCACTCACCACTTTTTTGCTGATTTTCCCTGGCGTCATTTTAGAACCCCAAGATCATCCTCTGCCTCTCCTTCTCATAGGGAAGGAGGTCGGCAGCCTTCCCCATGATATAGAGCTGATACTCAGCCTCATAGGCCGTATCTCTGGCGTAGAGGAGTTCTCCCGTTACCGCTTTGAACGCAAGATAGATCTCAACTTCAGGTACGACCACGAGATCAACTCGGTGAACGTCGAAAATGTCCTCCAGGGCCAGGGCAATTTCCACCTTCTCTTCCACGGTCAACTTCCGTTCAGGCTTTACACCTATATCGAGATCAGATGGTCCGGGGGAAAGGGATTTCCTCTTTCCTTCTACCATTTCAAGGGCCTCCCTGGCCCTGCTGCCAAAGGCATAGATGATCTGGATGCCGTATTTGTCGGCAAGTCCTTCAAGCTGTTCTTTGACCTTGTTCATGGTTTTTCTGTTTTGATGTTCCATAAATCGTGAGATACCAATTATATATGATAGAAATTAAAGTAAGCAAACGAACAGAAGGAGATGATTATCCTTAAGGATAATCTCAGCCGGCTCAAGCGCCTTGAGGGGTTGAGAAGACTACAGGCTCTCGTCCAAACCACTCCGCACAGGTGAGGAAGTTTCGATCCCTCTTTTTCGCCAGCTCCCACACCTCCTGGGTCCTCTCCCGGAACTTGGGGTCCCGGGGGAGGTGGTGATCGTAGATGATGACTTCAGGGGCGGTCCCTTCCAAGATGGCCTTAGCGTTCTTTATGGCCCTCTGGAGGTCTCCCTGCCCGAATAGGTAACCGAGCAGGTAAGTGGGAGGGCCATCGAGGATAAGCACATCAGGGGACTCCCTTACGATCCATTCGGCGTAGGCCTCGATGACAGGGCCCTGAAGGTCAGAGGAATAGAGGAGCTTTTTGCCCCTGCACTCGATCAGGAGGGCCACCACCCAGCCCACCCGATCGTATTCCCCGCCGTGAAAGAGGGGCTCGGTGAAAAGGACCCTCGTTCCCCCCTTGCGGAACTCCCTGCCGTCAGCGAATCTGATCCTCATGTCCCCTATCTTCCCCTCTCTGACCCACTCGCCTCCCCTCCACAGGGATACCAGGTCCTCCACCCACTTTTTGTCCTTCTTCCTCCTGGTGGGCCAGGGGCTGAAGTCCGCCTCGAAGGGCTGAGGGGGGCCGAGGGAGTCCCCAAGATCGGCTCCCGAGATCTCCGAGAGCTCCTTAACGAACACCCTCGCCCTCTCCCACTGGGATCGGTTTATGAAGCGGTTGGGATCCTTTATCCAGAGCTCCTTCCCCCGATAGAGTTCGGGGGCCTCAAGGGGATGGGTATGGTGGTCGTAGTGATAGTGGGAGATAAAGACGGTATCGGCCTCCTTTGCCGCCTCCCTTATCACCCCGAGGGCCTCCTCCCTGAAGCGCTTCCTATCCTCGGGAGGGAGGGGGAAGCTCGGCTGCATCTCGGATGCACCAGGATCCACGAGGAGCCTGATATCAGGGGTCTCCACCAAAAGGGAGCTTGACTTTGCCCCCATGGAGTCAAACCAGAGGGGATAAATCAGGATGTCGCCGAGGAAGATCGGTTTTGGAGCCCTCTTCAACCCAGAAAACCCCTGAGGTAGGCGGCCTCGGTGATGAGCTGGGTGAGCTCTTCCCCGTTCTGGGAGTAGATCTCGTATATCTTGGCAGTGATGGCTCGATGTTCCTTTGAGGTTTCGTATTCGATAAATCCCAGCTTCCCCTTCAGCTCGGGGAAGAGGTCAAAGAGGATGTCCTCGTTTCCCCAGGTGAGAGCATCTCGGAGGTCGCGCTTGAAGTTGGGATCCTGGCACAAATAGGCGATGTCCTCCTCGTCTAACGCCTCCAGTCCGATCACCTCCGGCGGGACCCCGATGGAATAGAGGGCGGCACAGAACCTTATCGCCCGGGGCAGGTGCACCTTGCCCACCTCGCGAGAGTAGCCGTAAAGGCCTATATGGAGTTTCCTCTTCCTCCGCCGGGGGACATGGGAGGCGATGTGATTGATCAGTCCTGCTAAGGACTCCACCGCGCTCCTGTAACGGGGGGCATACTTGCGGATGATCTCTAAGGATCGTTCCTCATTCACCTCCCGGGGCTTCCCTCTCAGGTAACCCTTGATCCGCTCTATGGCCTGGCGGACCTGCTCGAAGGGGTAATCGTATTTGAAGGCGGACTGGATGGTGAAGGTCTGAACACTGGGGTAGCTTTGAAGGCAATTATCCACGTTGGCGGGCTTGAGGTTCCCCCGGAAGGGGGCGGAGCCGGCTCCCAGGATGGGATAGATGGGAATGCCCATCTCCTCCTGGAGGCGGTAGAGCCTCTGTAAGCCCACCTCTGCGGCGAGAAAGGCGCTTATGTATCCGTAATTCAGGGCGGGGTCGCTCCTGGCGAGGAATACCCGCTGGTAGGGAACCGGGTGGCGGCGCAAAAACTCCCTCAGTAGCTCATCGGCCTTCACGATGTGTTTTACATCCTCTATCAGGGGGATCACATTGATGGATTCAGGGCGAAAGGGGCCGATCCATTCTGCTAAGGTGATGTCCCCTTCGGCGACGGGCTTATCCTGCTTTCCGATCACGAAGTTCTTGTAATAGCAGAGGACACGCTCGATGTCCCGCCAGGAGGTGGTCATGGGGAGGATCACCTCGAATATAGGGGGGATGTCCTCGCCGTAGAACTCCCTGGCCACATCGTAGCTGCGGGGGATTCCCTCCAGGGTCTCTATCAGGATCTTGGCCTCGTTCCGTTCGTAAGAGGGATTAGGGACTCTGAGGGTGAGGAAACAATCCCGCCCCAGCTTGTGCTCCCTGAAGAAGGTCTCATTTTTGGAGAGGAGCTTTTTGACCACATGGGGGTCCACCTCCTTCCCCTCATAGTCCCACATCTGCTCCTCTATCCCCAAGTGGGAGTAGCTGTAGTAGGCCTCGTCCACCTCCGTCTCCCCCTCGATCAAGGCCTTGTCTGAGAAGAAGGGCTGGGTGACATTGTCCGGGTGCTGGGTGCTCATACATCGGGGAACCTTTCTCT
>Ga0209410_1000633_pt1 | contig 16425 bp, 13 predicted proteins | sample Mar14436cmmetaG_FD_184135 | JGI IMG/M metagenome (GOLD analysis project Ga0209410, IMG submission 184135) | Marine hydrothermal vent microbial communities from Guaymas Basin, Gulf of California to study Microbial Dark Matter (Phase II) - Marker... ... | reverse complement strand
AAGGTAGCGATAATAACAGGGGCAGGAAGAGGGATAGGGAAGGAAGCGGCTAGATTGTTTGCGAAAGAAGGGGCAAGGGTGATAGCATGCGATGTTATGGAGGAATGGGTGAAGGGATTGGGAGAGGAAGTAAAAGGGATAGAAGGGTACAAGCTGGATGTGACAGACAGAGGAATGATAGAAGAGGTTGTGAAGGATGTGTATGAGAGATATGGGAAGATAGATGTATTGGTGAACAACGCGGGTATAACGAGGGATGCGTTGTTTGTCAAGATGAAGGAAGAGGATTGGGACAGAGTTATAGAGGTTAATTTGAAAGGGGTATTCAACATGACACAGGTAGTGGTTCCATACATGGTGAAGGGAGGGGGAGGGAGCATAATAAACACATCGTCAGTTGTTGGGATATATGGGAACATAGGGCAGACGAATTATGCTGCGAGCAAGGCTGGGTTGATAGGGATGACGAAGGTATGGGCTAAGGAGCTTGGGAGGTATGGGATAAGGGTCAATGCAGTTGCGCCTGGGTTTATAAAGACGCCTATGACAGAGAAGCTTCCTGAGAAGGTAGTGAATATAGTTTTGGATAGGACACCTTTGAGGAGGATGGGAGAGCCCATTGAGGTTGCTTATGTATATCTATTCCTCGCTTCTGATGAATCTTCTTTCATAACTGGTCAAGTCATCGGTGTGGATGGTGGCCTGGTTATTTGAAAAATGATTAAAAACGAGGTGAAAGCATGAAGGGAATAATAGCAGCACTCTGGGAAATGACGAGTGAGGATATAAAACCCTCTACGGTCTTTCTGTTGAGATCGAACATCATTGATCTGAAATATCAGGTCAAAGCCCTTAAGGATAAGGGTAAGAAGGTTTACGTTGATATGGATTTTGTAGAAGGGTTGGGTGAGGGAGAATTCGCGATAAATTACATCAGATCATGTGGTGCAGATGGCATAATAACAGTGAAATTGAAGAACTATCTACAGGCAAGAAAATTAGGGGTCCCTGCTATCCTAAGGTTCTTCGCTCTGGACTCGAGAGCAGTTGAAAGGGGTATAAATCAGATATTGACGAACGATGTTGACACGGTGGAGATACTTCCAGGGCTTGTTGCCCCCAAGATCGCTTTGAAGCTTCCAAGAAGGAATATGACGATAATAGCTGCTGGCCTCATAGAAACCGTCGAGGAAGCAAAAAACCTGTTAAAACATGTTGATGCTATATCGACGAGCTCCAAGACGATATGGGATTCAATTACCTGAAGTCTTCTCTCCAACACTTCTTGTTATCACCACATTTACGTTCGTTTTAAAGATGTTTCGAACTACTACATCACCTATATTGACAGGTGCTTTCACTTTTACATCCTTCAAAATCTTCATCAGTTCGAATATATACTTTTTTGGGATAGGACCATCTGTTTTGACTGAAGCGAGGGGGAGTTCCCCATTTAGTACCTTCACACTTGTTGTCACAACCCTTTTAGGATCTTTGATTTCATCTTCTGCATATTTCTTTCCTCTGGGACATCTGTTCCCACTAACACTCAATATGTTACCTTCCTCATCGAGTTCTATCCTGATTTTGCATCCCAAAGGGCACAGGACACATACCACTTCCCTACTCTTCACTTTCACTCCTCCTTGATGAAAACTTTCAACTTCTCTGAGGCGTTTATTCTGCTCTTTGGTATTTTTATTCTTATCATCTCGCTGGGTACAAGGTTCTCGATTTTTCTCTCCAAAACTCCTTCGACGATTAATATCCCCTTTTCTATAGGTTTTCTCACACGAATATACATCGTCAGATCTTCAAGGGGATCAAACCATTTTGGAAATAATATCCCGATGTTTTCCCCAGCTTCCACGTTTACCCTCGCTCTTCCCACATCTTTTCCATCAATATACCTCACAGCACTTCTTCCAGCTATCTCTCCCTCATACGTCACATAATCCACAAGATCGTATATTACAGTGCTGTTACCCGCTGCGAAGATCCATGAGACGGAAGTTTGACCTGTGTTGGAAACGGCGAATCCCTTGGATGATCGATCTATCTCGACAAAATCCGAAACCAATTCAACTTGAGGGATCAAACCCACTGAAAGAACCAGCGTATCCACTTTGAAGATTCTTTCCGTTCCTGGGATGGGATTGTACTTTTCATCGACACTCGCTACGACCACTTCCTCAAGCCTCTCTTTACCTCTCACTTCAACAACCGTACTGGAGAGGAATAAAGGTATATCGAAATCCTCCAAACATTGAACAACGTTTCTCAGCAATCCTCCTGGATAAGGAAGCCTTTCAACAACTCCCACAACTTCCATTCCTTCAAGTGTTAATCTTCTCGCCATTATGAGTCCTATATCCCCCGATCCTAATATCAAAGCTCTCTTCCCCGGTAGTCTGTTCTCTATGTTTATCAACCTCTGTACAACACCGGCAGTGTATATTCCGGAGGGTCTATCCCCTGGTATCAGGAGAGATCCAAAGGGTCTTTCACGCGCGCCCGTAGCCAGTATCAACGATTTGGGGTGAATCTTCTCGATACCTTTTTTAGAGACAACGATCACTTCTCTCTTTTTAACATCCACCTCCAAGACGAATTTTTCCACGCAGGTATCTATACCCGACCTTTCCAGTTTTTCCCTGAATATCTCAGCGTACTCTGGCCCTGTGAGTTCCCTTTTGAAATAATGAAGTCCAAACCCGTTGTGAATACACTGATTCAATATTCCTCCTGCTCTATCTTCTCTCTCCACAAGGAGAACCTTTGCCCCCTGTTCTGCGGCAGCAAGTGCGGCCGCCATGCCAGCAGCCCCTGCTCCAATCACGAGGACGTCCACATTCTTCATTCCCTAACCCTCCCATCGATCAACCAGCTCTTTCTCGATTTGAGAAGTATTTCTGATTCATCTAAACCAAGTTCTCTGGCGAGTATCTTCAATATCCTGGTCATGCAGAATCCCCCCTGACATTTTCCAAACATGGCTCTGGTTCTGAATTTTATACCATCCAATGTTCTTGCCCCTCTTTTTATAGCTTCCACTATCTCCCTTTCAGTAACTTTGTTGCAATAACAAACGATTTTACCTGCCAAGGGATCCTTTTTTATCCATTCGTTCCATTCATCTAGAGGAAGATCTGCGAATCTGATAATACCTTTTCTGATCGGGTTGAAATTCTCTTTCCTTTTAAGTTCGATCTTGAGATCTTCCTGTATTATCTTTTCGACGACGTATTTAGCTATAGCGGGGGCTGCTGTTAATCCTGGCGATCTCATGGCCATGACGTTTATGAATCCCCAAATTCTCTCACTCGCTTTTATGAAGAAATCTCTTTGAGGGCTTTCGGGCCTTAATCCTGCAAATGTCTTTATGGCATAAGAAAGATCTATTCCTGGAACCATCTTCTTGGTTTTTTCTACAACCTCCTTCAATCCTTCTCTGGTCGTCGCCAGGTCCCTCTTTCTGTCCCTTGATAAATCCATCGCGGTTGGTCCAAGAAGGATCCCCCCATCTACAGTTGGTAGAACCAAGATACCCTTTGATATATCTGTCGGTGTTGGAAAGATGATTCTTCTCACAAGATTCCCTACGCTTTTGTCTAAGAGTATGTATTCTCCTTTTCTTGGATATATGGGTGTGTATTCTGCTCCGGCCATCTTGGCTATCTCATCTGCAAACAATCCCGCACAGTTCACAATCACATCTGCTTTGTATTCTCCCCTCTCAGTTACCACCTTTTTTACCCTGGATTTCTCAACAACTATATCGACGACTTTCTCATCAAGGTGAAGTTTTAAACCGTTATCTAGCGCGTTTTCTACCGCAGCGATCGCGACCATCCAAGGTTCTGTTATACCTGCAGTCGGAGCCCACAGTGATGCTTTGACCAGGGGGCTCAACCCCGGTTCTTTATCGAGAGTTTCGTCTCTGTCCAGTATTTTGAGATTCGGCACACCGTTTTCCTCACCCTGTTTCAACAGCTTTTTCAGCACTCTGATTTCTTCATCACTGAAGGCCACAACAAGGGAACCTATTCTTTCCAGTTCAAAGTCCAGCTCTTCGGAGAGCTCAGTATACATCTTGTTCCCCATAGCGCAGAACCGAGCTCTAACACTCCCCGGTGGGTCATCGTAACCTGCATGAATGATGGCGGAATTCGCCTTAGTTACACCCCATCCAACATCCATCTCTTTTTCTATGAGGATAACTTCCACATCGTATTTTGTAAGCTCCCGCGCTGTCAACGATCCCACGATCCCCGCTCCGATCACTACTATTCTCAACATGTCACCTCCTAAAAAACAAAGAGAGCCACATTCCCGAAAGGGAAATGTGGCTCTCTCCTCACTCTCCGCCACATGAGCAATTATAACATAGACGATGGTGGATCTATGAACTTTTTTCCATGACTTCCTTGCATCTCTCTTCGAATTCGTTCAAAGCCGATATCAGATCCTCCGACATTCTTTTTGCTTCCTCCCAAAACTTCTGAGCCTTTTCTCTATCCCCGTTCCCGACACTCCTCAATATCTCCGAACCCATCCTGTGGAGTTCTTCATGAATGTTTCCTATCTTCTCCCATATTTCTTTAACATCAGGAGGTGGTACCATCGACTTGTAGAATATTCCAAAACCACATTTTTGAGGATCCGTTTCTATATCGAACGTTCCGTTGGATAGCACGGTCTCGAGTTTCTCCATCCATTCTCTGTGGGATTTCACCGCTTTTTCTTTCTCTTTGATCATATCTTCGATGGTATGCAAATTGAAATTCTCCAACTCCTCGAAAGCTTCGGAAAACCTCACATCCAGCTTATTCAAGTTATCTTCTAGATCAACAACCCTCCTTGCCATACCCTCAACTCTGTCTCTTATTCCAGCCATCATGTTGTTGACTTCCGTTATGAGTTTCACGATGTTCTGAGAAGCGGATGCCATTTCCTGAGTTGTTGCACTCTGCTCCTGAGCGCTTGCCGCAACATTGGATGCCATATCGCTTATATTCCCTATCCTTCCCAAAATCTCTGTTATTCTTTCAATGGCTTGATCGCTCTTTACAGAAGCTTCATTCACACTATCAGACATTTTGAGAATATCCCTCGAAGTATCCTCTATACCACCTACAACTTCGGAAAGATTCTTTCCGATCTCATCCGCTGCCTTTTTACTCTCCTCCGCTAGTTTTCTTATCTCATCCGCAACAACGGCGAATCCTCTACCAGCCTCACCTGCACGAGCAGCCTCTATAGCTGCGTTCAAAGCAAGAAGGTTCGTCTGCTCTGCGATATTCGCAATGGTTTCAACAACGGTGTTGATGGTTGTCGCTTTTTCCGTCAGTGACCTCGCTTTTCTGGAAACCTCTTCCATGCTGCTTTTAACGGATGCCATGGTGTCACTAATCTGACGTATGGCCTCCTGCCCTTCCTGTGCCATACTGGATATTTCGGATGTTATCCTGCTCAACTCCTCGCTAGCCTGGGCCAAATTTTGACTGGTCGACGCTATTTCTTCAATACCAGAGCTCTGTTCCTGCATCGATGCCGTAACGTTCTCTATGTTCGTTATACCGGCATCTATGTCAGAATTTATCTTATTGAACTTTTCTGTGAAATCCTTCATATGTCTTCCAACACTTCTGAGGTTTATGAATCCGTCTCTGAAAATACCGAATGTATCCATCAAAGCTCTCCTTAAAGTATCCATAAACAAATTGAATTGTTCGGCGACTTGTCCAATCTCATCTTTGGTAACAACTGGTAATTTTATGGTAAGATCTCCTCCTCCCTTGGCAAGCTCTTTCACAACCTTCAGCAGGTTTCTCACTGGTTTTACAACCTGCTTGAGGTAAAGGAAAGCGAAGAGAACAACGATGACGATACCAACGATCATCATGCTGAGTTGGGTTTTTTTCATCCAATTCACTTTGAGTTCTGCATACTTTTGAAACAGACCGACAGCTGCATTCATCTCGCTCAATAGGGTCAAGTTGTTGTCGATAATATACTTCAAGGAATTTTCATCACCTGTGGTCAGGAAATCTTCTATATGATCCCTGAAAGGTTTCCAAAGTTTCAAGACCTTTTCCAATTGCTCTTTAACATTCTCTGGAGCAGGAGGTAGCGTGGAAACAGCATCCCATTGGAGATCCAAAGGAGCTTCCCCACCATATGTCAAAGCCTTAAGCGTCGTGTCGAATACCTTTACAGTATTCAGGAGCTCTTCTTTCACTTTTGGATCCTTTGTTTTTGAGTAAAGAAGTATCTCTTTTGACATTTTCTGCGTGAGCATTCTCTGCCTTCCTGCAAGATTAACAACCAAGGCATCATCTTTCTGTAAATTCGTTATGAACAGTGTGGAAATATAAACAGCTATTATTAAACCGGCAAGTATGACCAAAGGTATAGTGAGTTTCCATGAGAGTCTTTTCCACATCGTCTATCACCTCCTTTGTTTTTTCATGAGAAATTATACACTATTAACTTGAAACCTTTATAGTGATCTACTTGTTACACATATTTGATTTGAATAAATAAGGAAACAGATCATATCGAACGATATGGTTCATATTGTGATAGGATTTTCCTACAGGGAGGGATGCGAATGTACGTTGTGGGAATAGATCAAGGGACAACGAGTACGAGATCTATCCTTTTTAACGAGAAAATGGAGGTGATCCGTGAATCCAGAAAGAAGTTCAAACAGATATTCCCAAAACCTGGTTGGGTGGAGCACGATCCAGAAGAGATATGGAAAACAGTTGAAGAATCCCTGAAGGAAGTTCTGGATGGAATTCCTCTCAAGGAGGTTGCAGGAATCGGTATAACAAATCAAAGGGAAACCATCGTGGCATGGGATTCGAAAACTGGAGATGTTCTCTACAACGCCATCGTATGGCAATGCAGAAGAACCGCAGAAAGGGTTGAGGAGTTAAGAAAACGTCATTACGAGGATATATTAGAGAAAACAGGGTTGGTAGTGGATCCATATTTCTCAGCAACCAAAATGGAATGGATGTTAAAGAACGTGGACGAGGTCAAAAAAGCCAAGGAAAAGGGAACACTTCGTTTTGGAACGATAGATTCGTTCCTGGCTTATCGTCTCACAGGTGAACACGTGACCGACCCATCAAACGCATCGAGAACCATGCTCTTCAATTTGAAAGAATTGAAATGGGACGAAGATCTCTTGAAAATGTTTGGTATTCCAGAATTTTCGCTACCGAGGGTGATCAATACATCAGAGGTCTTTGGAAGGACCAAGGAAGGAATACCTGTGGGATCCCTCATAGGTGACCAGCAATCCGCTCTTTTCGGTCAAGCATCCTTCAAAGAAGGTGATGTCAAGTGTACTATGGGAACAGGAAGTTTCATCCTCATGAACATAGGTGGTGAACCTGTAATTTCAAGAAAAGGCCTTTTAACGACCATCGCTTGGAGATTGAAAAACGAAGTAACCTACGCTATCGAGGGAAGTATTTTCGTAACGGGTGCCTTGATAGATTGGCTTGTGAACAATTTGAAATTGGCTGAGAGTGTGGAAGAGTTAACAAAAATGGCTGAACGTGCATCAAACGAGGGAGTTTATCTTGTTCCTGCTTTTACGGGACTTGGAGCTCCTCATTGGGATCCATACGCCAGGGGATTGATGATAGGTTTGACACGTGGCGTGAAGAGAGAGAACATAGTAAGGGCTTGTTTTGAGGCAATTGCCTTTTCGATATTCGAGCTTGTGGATCTCATGAAGGAAGAGACTGAAAAATCCATCAGAAGCTTGAAAGTTGATGGAGGAGTTGCCAAGAACGAACTCATATTGAAATTGCTGTCGTCTCTTCTGAAAGTAGAAGTCGAAAGGCCCGTTGTCTTGGAAACAACGGCTTTTGGAGCGGCTTTTCTAGCGGGAATGGCTGTGGGAATCTTTGAGAAAGATGATCTGTTCAAGCTGAGAAAGATCGAGAAAGCGATCATGGAGCATCGAATCAATCTCAGGGAGGATTACAAAAGATGGAGGATGGCGGTGGAAAGGGCAAAGAACTGGGCCCATTAAGTGAAGAAAAGCTGAAGGATTTTGCAAGTTTTCTGACAAGATTTTTGAAAGAGGGTACTCTGGTTCTTTTATGTGGAAGACTTGGTTCTGGAAAGACGACATTCGTTAGAGGCATGGTGAGGGGTATCGGTCTGAAAGAGGACATCGTCAGAAGTCCGACTTTCACTCTGATGAACGTATACGTCGGTGAGAAGACGATTTATCATGTGGATCTTTACAGATTGAAATCAGATGATAGTATATTCTTCGATCTCGAGGAAGTAATAGAGGATGAGGAAGGAATAGTCGTTATCGAATGGGCAGATAGATTCAGGGATTTCTGGCCCGAAGAAGGATTGAAAATACGGATAAACGTTGTGAATGAAACCGAAAGGATCCTCGTCATATCCACGAATAAGGAGGTGATTGATGTTGAAAGAGTCATCAAAAGTTGGAAAGAAAAAATTCGAGAAACTGGAAGAATATGCTAAGGAATCTATAAAAGAATACACGATCCCAAATAGATTACCCTCTATACCCTTGAGGAGTAACATGGTGATATTCCCACATACAGTCGTTCCATTCTATGTTGGCAGAGAAAAGTCCCTGATGTCCCTCGAGGAATCCATGGAAAACTACAACAGGCTTCTTTTCGTAACGAGTCAAAGGGATATAACCATAGAGAACCCCAAACCCGATGATCTGTACGATGTTGGAACGGTCGTGAAGATCATACAGATAATGAAACTTCCCGATGGGACATACAAGGTTTTAGTCGAAGGACTTGAGAGAGCTAAAAAGGTGGATGTAATAGAGGAAGAAAGTTTGTTTCTCTTTGAGATAGAGATATTGAAAGTGAGTTACAGAAAGACTAAGAGGTTGGAAGCCCTAATGCGTAGAGTCAGGGAATACCTCACCCAGTACATTTCGTACACCAGGAAGTTTCCTCAAGAAACTCTAACTGCTTTAGAGGATATGAGCGATCCAAATCGGTTCGCAGACTTCGTGGCTTCTATAATCCCCGCCACCCTTGAGGAAAAGCAGGAACTTTTAGAGACGATACATCCCACGACGAGATTGGAAAAGATTTTGGAAATACTTATGCGTGAGATAGAGCTCCTTCAAATAGAAGAGAAAATCGATAAGAAGGTTAAAGAAAGGATCGAACAGACACAGAAAGAGTACTTCTTGAGGGAAAAGCTAAGAGCCATAAAGGAAGAGCTGGGAGCGCAAGAGGATGTTGAGATCAGAGAATTGAAGGAAAAAATTGAGAAAGGGGATTTTCCAGATTATGTCAAGGAGAAGGCCTATAAAGAGTTAGATAGACTCGAAAAGATGGCACCTTACTCTGCAGAAGCTACCGTCGTTAGAACGTATCTCGATTGGATATTGAATCTACCGTGGAATGCGAAGACACAGGATAGGATGGATATCAAAGAAGCAAGGAAGATACTTGAAAAGAACCACTATGGCCTGGAGGATATAAAGGAAAGGATTTTAGAATTCCTGGCTGTCAGAAAGATGGCAAAGAATCTCAGAGCTCCGATACTCTGTTTTGTGGGGCCTCCAGGTGTTGGGAAGACCTCACTTGGAAAATCTCTGGCCGAGGCCACAGGTAGGAAATTCGCCAGGATGTCCTTGGGTGGCTTAAGGGATGAAGCGGAGATCAAGGGACACAGAAGAACCTACGTTGGAGCTATGCCTGGAAGGATAATCCAATTGATACGGAGGGTGGGAACGAAAAACCCTGTCATTCTTCTCGATGAAGTTGACAAGATGGGAGTTAGTTTTCAAGGAGATCCTGCAGCGGCTTTACTCGAAGTTTTGGATCCAGAACAGAATATCGAATTCGTTGATCATTATTTGGAAGTTCCATTCGATCTATCTGATGTGTTGTTCATAACAACCGCCAACGTGCTGCACACCATCCCACCTGCTCTGAAAGACAGAATGGAGATAATAGAGATCCCTGGGTACACGGAAAGAGAGAAGTTCAACATTGCAAAGAAATACATAATGCCCAAGCTTCTAAAAGATCATGGGTTGGAAGCATCGCAAGTTAAGATAACACCAAAGGTTCTGAACACGGTTATAAGAAACTATACACGAGAGTCTGGGGTTAGGAACCTTGAAAGGAATCTTGAGAAATTGGTAAGAAAAGCCGCATTGAGAATTGCTGAAGGTGAGGAAAGAGTGTATGTAAGCGTTAGAAACTTAAAGGATTTTCTTGGAGTTCCCCCTTTCAGAGGAGAAGAGATACTGGAAAAGCCTGAGGTGGGGGTAGTTACAGGCCTTGCATGGACCCCTTACGGTGGAGTGGTGATATTCGTTGAGACGGCTCTGATACCGGGTAAGGGGCGTTTGATTTTAACGGGCCAGATGGGGGATGTTATGAAAGAATCAGCTAAGATAGCCATGAGTTTGTCCAGGAGACTTTGTGGAAAGGAAAATCAGGATGTGTTTGAAAAAAACGATGTTCATGTTCATTTACCTGAAGGGGCTGTTCCCAAGGACGGACCATCAGCTGGAGTAGCCATAGTTACAGCTCTATTCTCTGCTGTTACAGGAAAGAAGGTTAGGAATGATACAGCTATGACAGGAGAAATAACGCTGAGAGGGAAGGTTCTACCCGTTGGTGGGATAAAAGAGAAGATCCTGGCCGCTCATAGATCGGGTATAAAGAGAGTTATCATTCCCAAGGGAAACGAACAGGACCTGATTAAGATACCTAATGATGTGATCGAAGATCTTGAGATAATACCAGTTGAAAGTGTAGATGAGGTTCTCAAGGAGGCGGTTACGTGAGAAATTTTCTCTTTCTGCTTCTTCTGACGATATTCTCCTTGCTCTTTTTGATCACATTTCACATGTACAGATCGAAGGTTTTGGAAATTGAAAACTTGAAGGAAAAAGTAAAAGCATATGAGATCTATATATTCGGAGATTTCGACGAGTTCACGCGTTACATTGAGAAAAATGGTGTGGAGATACCCTATCTGGAGAATCTAAAAAGGAGGAAAGCCAAGGAGATCGTATCCGATGGGATATACCAGATGAGGATGGCAAATTACAGCACGGCGATTGCGAAATTCAAAAAAGCTTTGGAACTGCTCGGTGATGATCCGTTGAGAAAGACCGTTGAGTATTATCTATCAATATGTGAGAGGAAAGTTCTGGAGGAGGAAAAGGAGAAATGAACGAGCTCAAGATCCTCCACACCTCGGATTGGCACCTGGGTGTAACTTCGTGGATAGGTTCAAGACCTGTGGATAGGACATCAGAGATATTGGAAGCATTGAACGAGATTTACTCGAAAACTCTGGAATTCCAACCTGATATCGTACTCATAACAGGTGACGTTCTTCATGTTAGAAGCAACCCAAGTGCTGAATCGGTCGAATCCATTATCAAATATCTCAAGAACTTCTCGGATGTGGCCCCTGTTGTGATGGTTTTAGGTAATCACGATTGGAAAGGCTTGAGAAGTCTGAAAGAGTTAAAACTGGAAAATCTTCGAATAGTGGATAAACCGGAAGTGCTTGAGCTGACGGGAAAGAGAGGACAGAGAATAAAGGTGTTTCCTCTTCCTTATGTGGAGACGAGTTCTCTGATCAGCAGGATCGATAACAGAGACGAACGAATAGGGAAGTTACACTTTGAGATAGAAAAACTCATGAAGTACTATGAAAGAGAGGCCACAGCAGACTGGAACATAATGGTTGCACATGTTCTCGTAGATGGATTGAAAATCTCCGGTATAGAGAAGAAGACGGAATTGGTGATGAAAAGGCAGATGTTTCCCGGTGCTATGGATTACATCGCACTCGGTCATTTTCATGGGATGTTGAAAATCCTTGAAACACCTCCCACATGTTATTGTGGTTCACCCATATACTTTGACTTTGGCGAGTTGAAGGAAAGGAAGGGAGCTTTGATGATCAAATTAATCAAAGGGGAAGAGCCTCAAATCGATAAAATCGAGACGAACGTTAAAAAGCTGAAAGTTGTGAGGTTAAGGAGTAAAGGTTTGAAAGCCCTAGAAGAGCTTGAGGAAGAGATAAGAGGTTTTGATGGATACGTGAAGGTAATACTCGATGATAGGGATTTGATAGGAGAAATATTTGGAAGATTTGAAAACGTTGTCAAAATCGATTGGAAAAGAGAGGAAACGGAGATCCCACATCAGGACATGGAAGCGAAAGGCATCGATTTTTTCGGTATGTACGAGGAATTCGTCAAGACTAGATATCCGGAAATTTCTGATGAAATGTTAAAGGAGATGAAAAAGATTCTCGAAGAGGTGGAAGAATGAGACCTAAATATCTCAAAGTCAAAGGATTTTTAGGCATAAAAAGGTTGGAATACGAGTTCAAACCGGGTGTCTTCGTTATAGAAGGCCCAAATGGTTCCGGAAAATCCTCATTTCTAGAATCCATCGTCTTTGCGTTGTTTGGAAGTGGTGTGAGATTTGGGAAAAGAGTGACAGGAGAGTACATAAACAGAGATCACAGAGAAGCGTGGGTGGTTTTCTCCTTCGAAAAAGCAGGAAAATCCTACGAAGTTTCCAGATCCTTGGAAAGATCAAGCAAAGGAGCTATAAGACAATCCGCCAGCCTCTTAGTTATGCAGGATGATAGAAAGTACAGGATAACAGGGGTAAAGGAAGTTAATGAGGAATTGATGAAGATTCTAGGCATGACCTACGATACTTTCAACACAACGTTTTTTCTACCCCAAGGGGAGGCAACCAAGTTCTTGACATCCACACGGAGCGAGATAGCGAAATTGGTTATGGACGTTTTTCTTGGAAAGAATTTTCTCGATCGGATCAAAGAGAAGCTGAAAGATAAAATGCAGAGATTGAAAGAATCGGATCCCACGCAGAGAATGGAACAGATCCTGGCACTGATGAGAGGGAAAAGAAGGAAAGACTTGATTGATGAAAAGAAGAGGCTAGAGAGAAAGAAAAAAGAGATAGACGAAAAGCTGGAGGTTGTGAATTCCAGAGTTGAAAAACTGATGGGAGACCTCAGAAGGTATGAATCTTACATGAAAAAAAAGGAAAAGTTGGAAGAGATCGAAAGAAAAATCAAGGAATTGGAAACCAGGGTTGAAGAAGAAAAAATCGTGAGAAAATGCAAGGGACTTTTGGGAGATTTCCTGGCTTTGAAGAAGCTTGAAGAAGAGTATACCAGAGATATGGAAAATATTGAAAGAGTTTCAGAAGAGATAGATGCTCTGGAAAGGGAGAAAAAGGGCCTGATCTCGACAATGAGTGATAAGGAGAGAGAAAAACAAGCACTGATTTCCGAAGATAAACGAATTCAAGACGAGTTGGAAAAGTTAAGAGTCATAGTTTCCTCTGCTAAACCAATCTTGGAAGAGATCTTCAGGTATCAGCATGAACTGCACACTTTAAACGATGAATTGAAAGATTTGGAAGAGCGTATCGTCATCAAAGAGAATCATTTGAAAGAGCATCGAGGTATTTCAAGAGAGTTACTCGAGAAAATTCGTTATCTGGACGAAAAAGTCAACTCCTTCAAGGAAGATGTCATACAATGGATGGCATATGAGATATCTTCAAACCTCAAGGATGGAGATACGTGTCCTGTCTGTGGAAATGTGTACCATTCCAAAAAGAGAAAAGAAACTTTCGTGGATTTCGAAACATACGATCACCTCAGGAAAGAACTGGAAGTGACGAAAGAGAAGAAAATGAGGAACGATATGGAAATTGAAAAAATTGAAGAGGAGTTACACCGGCTCAAGGATGATCTGTCCAGGAAAAGGGATAGAGTGAAAGTTCTTTCAGAATCCATAAACGCTATGAAAGAAAGATTGAAAGGTATGGGATATTTCGAAGGTGTGGATGAAAAGCTTGAAAATACCTTAATCGACAGAGAAAAGATATCGAGAAAGCTTCGCGATTTAGAAGCTACGATAGGAAGATTGAGTGGCAGGATTTCGGAGATGTCGAAGAGCATTCAAGAGAGGAAAGATAAGCTGTCAGAATTGAAAAAGAAGGTGGAATCTTCTGAAGAAAGGTTAAAAGAGTTTAAGTCCGATTTTCTGAAAAAGCTGGAAATGAACGGTTTAGATATAGGGACTTTCCTTAAATACAAGGATAGAGAATTGACAAACGCTGAAAGTTCCATCGAGAGTTTGAGGGGAGAGCGAAGGATCCTTCTGGAAGATATAAAGGATCTGGAAGCGGAAAAAGGTGTCATGAGAGATCCAAGAGAAGAATTGGAAAAAGCGGAAAAACTTCTGAATGAGCTAAGAAAAGATAGAGATGATGTTATAGTTGAAATATCCAGAATATCAAGGGATCTCGAGGAATTGAACAAATTGGAAGAGGAATACAGAAGATTGGAGGAGGAGAAAAGAAAAGTTCAGGAAAAATTCACGGTATATGAAAGTATGCTGAAATCCTTAAGAAGCGAGGAATTTCAAGCGTTCTTTGTTAACAGATGCCTGGAAAAAATTCTCGATAGAGCCAATAATCACCTCTCCATACTGACGAATGGAAGATTCTCTCTAAATTTCAAAGACGGTTTTGTGATATTGGACAGAGGTCAAGAGAGAGATGCTAGAGGATTATCAGGAGGTGAAAGGACTCTGGTTTCAATAACTCTCGCAATGGCCGTAGCAGAAACGGTTGCAGGTGAGATGGAAGCCTTCTTCATAGATGAAGGTTTTTCGAGTTTAGATAGCGGTAACAAGAAGAAGATAGCTGAATCTCTGAAAGAACTGGAAAAGTTGAACAAAGTGATATGTTTCATAACACACGATAAGGAATTTTCTGAAGAATTCGACAAACGTATAATATTGAGAGAAGGGATGTTGGTTGAATGGACTTAGAGAAAAAGGAAAAGCTCATAAGAAAGATCGTAGAAGAAAGAGGGAAAGATGCTTTGCCCACACTCTTTAAATTGCTGGGAGATGAAGACCCAGAGGTTAGAGAGATCGTATCAGAAGCTCTTCGCCTTCTAGGAGATGATGCTCGAGAATTTCTCTACGCCGAACTCCTTAAGAGATGGAGAAAGGGGATCGAGAAGAACGATGTAACGCTTCTGTACATCGTGGATATTCTGGGAGACCTTGGAGAGAAACGAATGGAAAAAATTCTTCTCGGAATGCTATCCAAATATGATGCTGAAGAAGCCTTGCTGGTGATATATGAAGCGTTGGCCAAGATAGGCAAAGGTGAGAAATTCTTACCTTACCTTGAATATCTGTTGTTTGAAGATTCCTATAGAAAAGATCTGTGCGAACAGGTCGCCATGGTTCTGGCCAACATAGATTCTGAAAAATCCGTAGATCTACTTCTGAAGGCTTTGGATGATGATACGTTTTCAAAGAAAAACAAAGAATTTTTCTTGAAAGCAATTCTCATTTTGATCACCAGGAATCCTTCTTTTGTGAGATATATAGTGAAAAAGGGAAGAGAAGATATTATAGATAAAATACGTAAATTGGGGGATACAACGTGATAGAGCTTATCGATGTGAACAAGAACTATGGAAAAGTTACCGTTTTGAGAGGTATCACGTTTCACCTCGAGGAAGGTAAAACGCTGGGGATCCTTGGACCCAACGCTGCTGGGAAGACTACACTTTTGAAGATCGTGGCCACGATATTGAAACCGAGTTCGGGGAGAATAACCATAATGGGGATCGACGCTCTCAGAAATCCATCTAAGGTCAGAAAATTAATTTCATATGTTCCGGAATATCCCTCCCTTTTTGAAGAGTTAACCGCTGAGGAGAACATATTACATTTTTCGAAAGTGAGTCGGGCTCAAAATAATTTTGAAGAAGTTATGGAAATGCTGAGAATTCCCTTCAAAAAGCCTGTGAGAATTCTGTCCAAAGGTATGAAACAGAGGGTATCCCTTGCCATATCTCTCCTAAAAAACCCCAAATTGCTGCTTCTGGATGAGCCAACGAGTGGTTTGGATCGGGAATCCTCAGAGATAATATGGCAGGTTTTGGAAAGTCTGAAGAAAAATGGTGTGACGATGATGATATCTTCGCATTCGGAGGAAGATATTCTTAGGATGTGTGATAGGATCCTTGTCATGAACGAAGGGAAAACCATCTATTTCGGCAGTTTGGAAGATTTTTGGAAGAATTTTGAAGACTTAGTGGAAATCGAGATAGAAGGGGATGTTACAGACAAAGAGATCGTATGGAGGAGGGAAAAAACCGTTTCCATAGTGGCGAAAGTTAACGAGCTTGGGGAGATATTCAAAAAGTACAAGGTCATACATCTGAGATCCCTTGGCATAAGAGAGCGCATGTTGAGAAGGTGAAGTCTGTGAAAAGATACATTGTTTTTGGAATAATAGTTTTTGTCTCCATATTTCTTTACATCCACTACTTTTC